>Ga0268244_10000055_pt1 | contig 45613 bp, 48 predicted proteins | sample AgamicMgSfe_FD_200258 | JGI IMG/M metagenome (GOLD analysis project Ga0268244, IMG submission 200258) | Agave microbial communities from Guanajuato, Mexico - Mg.Sf.e (v2) (version 2) | ecosystem: Host-associated > Plants > Phyllosphere > Phylloplane/Leaf | place: Guanajuato, Mexico | collected... | reverse complement strand
ATGTCAATGTAATGGAAAGGGTATGAAAAGTGTGTTTAGATTTACTACTTAAGCATGATCACTTCTTTGTTAGCGCTAACGCATTGGTACTAGCGCAGTCACTTTACCACTAGCGGGGTCGGGATCTTCGCTCAGTGCGGTCGTCGCAGCTGTTGCCTCGCCGCCACGCCCGTTTCCCTGCCAGCCACTTCATCGTCACCTAGCCACCAATTGTTATTTTCACCTCACCATCGAACCAGATCCAGGTTCGTAGGTGTGCAAGTACCGTCAGGCTTACAGTGCACCCACCGACTCGTCATCGTCTGCTGTTGTCGTGCGCGTTGCTATAGCATGAGGCTGGCACAAGACTCAATATTTACCGGTGGTATACCTTCCACGCCTTCTTCGCTGCTGGTCTCTCTTCGTACAACACACAAGCGCTCTCATCAATCGCCTTCACCCCCAACCCTTGGGCATTGAACGTGTGGCGGTTGGTTGTGATTTAGTACTGCTGACAACATACCCATCATGATATCCCTCAAAGACATCCTATCCCTGAGCTCGCCGCTGCGGCTGATCACCGTTGCTACTATCGCTGGTCTGGTCATCGCTCACCCCACGCACGAAGTCCTACAAGAAAGGCAGACGTACTCGGTCTGCAATCCACTCCAGCAGTCGGGCTGCCCAGCAAATCCAGCATTGGGCAAGTCGGTCAAGATCGACTTCACGAGCGGAGCATCGAGCTTGTTCACTGCAACCGGCAATCCTACGTACGACTCGAATGGCGCATCTTTCACCGTCGCCAAAGGCGGCGACGCCCCCACCCTGACCTCGAAGTGGTACATCATGTTCGGCACCTACTCCATAACCATGAAAGCGGCGCCGGGCGCGGGTATCGTGTCGTCGTCAGTGCTGCAGTCGGACGACTTGGATGAGATCGACTGGGAGTGGTTGGGTGCGCAGGACGATCAAGTGCAGAGCAACTACTTTGGTAAAGGGCAGACGACAACATACGACCGGGCTGCAGTGCATGCAGTCAGCTCTTCGCAAGGAAATTGGCATACCTACACCATCGACTGGACCGAGGAGCAGATTGTATGGCAGATCGACGGAACAACTGTGAGGGTCCTCACGGCTAGCAGTGCCAACGGCATGTTTCCGCAAACGCCAATGCAATTGAAGGTTGGCTCCTGGAGCGGCGGTGACCCGTCCAATCCGGCCGGGACTGTCGCGTGGGCCCAAGGTCCTACCGACTATTCCAGCGGCCCATTCAAAATGGTTGTTCGGTCCATCTCGGTGACCGACTACTCAACCGGCACATCGTACGAGTATGGTAACGAAAGCGGTGATTGGTCCAGCATCGAATCGAACGGCGGTGCAGTCAACGCCAATGCCGGAGCCAGTAACACCGACGCGTCTGCGCCAGCCATCACATCGACCTCTTCCGGAGCCGGCGAACCCTTTTCAGGCACGCACGCCGACTGCACAACGTGCACCACGCCGGGCCTTGGTACATACGCCGCCAAGACCGTCAATTCCTGTACGCAAACGGCTGCGGCAACCAGTTATCTCAACCTCCCTTCAGGTTATGCTGTGGATTCCTGCAGTGGTAAAGTGGTCCCGCCAAGCGCGGCCCCCGTGAGTAAGCACCATCCCCCATCTTCACATACGCGTCAAACGAGGGTAAAGATTCCATTACTGACTTGCATCTACAGTCGACGTCCCTTTCCGCGCCGTCATCCTCGTCGCCTGTTCCCTTGCCAGCGGGCTACTGCTCGGCATCCGGATATAGTCTCATCACATCCTACGACGTGCGAGGTTTCCTGACTACCGCCACCGTCCCCGTCGGCGTATCAACGGGTTGGGATGCTCGAGGGTCTCCGACCACCGCTTACCCTGCGAATTGTCCGACATCGAACTACCCCTTCATGGCTGGAGAGATCTTGCGACCGAGCTCGGTGGTCGCTGCCGCGGCCAGTGCGAAGGTCACGACGAGCTCCGGTCTGGTCGTGTTGCCCTCGGCGACCGAGAGCCTTATTGCGGCTAGTGCTGCGGGTACCTCGTCCGAGGGCGGGAGGATCGTGGTAAGATGGGTCACGGGTGCGTGTACATTAGCTTTAGCGGCGGCTTTATTGCATAGCGACGGTTTGTGGGCGTGTGTCTGAGGCTTTGGCTAGGACGCCACCCGAAATGCGTGAATGATGGAAAATATCAAAATTGCATTTGTTGTGTGCACAGGTCGTAGTCAGAGTTTGAGCACGCCAGGACTCATCAGTAGGGTGCCTACTTATGAATAGTACTCGAAATCTTCTTGTTTCGTCAGGTGGCGGTGTCTCCGGTACATGTCTGACAGTGCATGGAAGGTACAGTACGAGTCAGTTGCAATCTCCAACATCGACTTCAATGGCTTCGTCTTTTCATACCTGCTACATATATCTTGATACACATATCTTGCATTCGTACACGCGCCGCCCCGCAGCGCACACCACGAGGTCTTGCCCACATCATGGCACAACAAAATTCAGCTTCTAGTCGCAAAAGTTCGCGGAAGACCACCCAACATGAGCTCTCGCCACCTCCGTTCGAGGACATTGCCGAAGTCGTTCGGCGGGCGCTGGAAACAAACTACACCGAATCTTCAGCTGCCGTCGTCGAGTGTCCGGAATTGAGGGATGCGCCGTGGCAGCTCGCCGCGGCAGGCCTGTCGGGCAATGAGTGCGTCGCAGATATTGGTGGCCAGTCGCACCTGTTTCCACGACCTCTGTTCGACAAGCAGTACTCTCTGCTCGAGTGTGCGAGGGAGATGGGAATAGCGGATGGCCCGGGCATGCTCCTCGGGGCCGGCGCTGGTCCTTTCCGAGTCATCGGGCAGAACTCTGAGCTTGCATCGAACCTGAGCTGGAGCGGAAATCCAGACGACACCGGTACTGTCACCAACAAAACGCACTTTGTCAAGGTCAATGGTTTCGCCACAGATGGGACGGCCAATGTAGAACTTGGGACGACTCCGAGTACAGAATGCGCGCTGATGATGAACCTGTTCGGCTCGTCCGGTGCGCAGGGACCCGTGCTCAAGATCACCGCTCGCGCGAGGAAAGGCTCGGAGAAGAGCTTCACGGACTGTATCCGTCACGCTTTACACGTCGTCTACGGGGACGAACGCCAGGTCAGCATGGGCGGGGTGTTCCTGGTGAAGACCGGGCGGGCTCTATACCACGTGATGCCAGACTTCCCGCCCGAACACCTACTCCCATTCCCAGACCGCCAGCACGTCGACCAGTGGTTGACATACCACTGCTTTCCAGCACCCATGGTGTGTCTGACCGTCTTCCACTCGTGCGATGCCGAGCAGCTGGGTTTGCGGATGGAACATACGCACTGCTTCTCTCCTGAGGAGGGCGGGAATCAAGGGGGCCATTACCATCACGATCTGTCTGAATCACAGGAGGGTGGCGTCGACGACATCGAATATGAAGCCTACCTGAATACGGCGAAGATGCTGTATCGCATAGATCAGCCAGAGGTGAAGTTAGAGAAGAAGACTTCGCATGAGTGAAAGAATTTCTTCGCGGGATTCTCAATTTGAACGGAATGGTCTTCTTGCTGCTACTCGAGTGTTGGGTTGACCGCGTGAGCTATCGCCGCGTCTGCCAAAGTACACCTGGCATTGATGGGGTGCTGGCATGTAAACTGACCATGGCCATCACCTCGACCCAGCAGAGACTTAAGCTGTACAGCAAGGTCCCGCCGGATTGTCTGGTGTGGTGTTGCGTGTGCGAGGCATGGAGACTAACAGAGTGATTTGATGTGCTTGGAAGCCGATCTCACCAGTAACTCGTGATTCGTGAGTCGGGAAGGACTATTGTCGTCGGCAACAGCGGCCTCAGCATGACCACTAACCGCAGGAGTCTGACGAGAACACAGCAGTACTGAACAACTAACGTAACGGTCGGGCTGAAAGAGCCCACTTACTCCAGGTCGCTTAGATGCGTTCATGGGAGCCGACGGTCGACGGTGTTCATAGACCCGCAAAGTCCTCGAGGACCAAGCGTTTCTTGCACAAGTGGACGACGATCGTACTGAGAAGGCCGGTACTTTGTCGTGTTGACACGCGAGGTGGGACAGAAGTGTCACTGGCTCAGCGTTATGCTAGTCCCTCATAGTCTAACGCTACGCCAGCGTCACGAAGAGAAAAAAGTGGTGCTCGTATATAAAGGCGTTGATTCAAAGTATGTACCCGACATGTAAAGTGTAGACTATCACGTGACTGTGTAGTTGGCTGCCAACAGAGGATACAGTAGCCTCGGCTCCTTCCCAATCCGTCATAGATCCAGCGCAAGGATATAGATGACACGAATGGTAACGGTCTTGTCCATCAATCTGGGAGATGCACCTCTTGCTTATCCACGTGTCAGTATAACAGTCCGTCTGTGGCGACCTTCACTCCGAGTCCCGCCTACAGGCTCGCACCTCATGGGAGTAATAACTCAAGCTTCGCACAACATGGCGCCGGTAGGTCAGCGAGACTGAACGACAGATGAGCATCCATCTCCGTGTATAAATACAAGGACCATTGCAGGCCATTGACAGATTTCATCCCGTCACATCCTTACCTCTTCTGTCTACTCCCAGATCTATCAACAAGACAATCATCATGCGTTTCTCCTACATCGCACTGGCTCTGCTGCCGCTCACGGCCAGGGCCGTCAACGTCGTGGTGTCCAACGACGATGGCTGGGCCGAAATCAACATTCGGCAGTTCTACCAGAGCCTGGTGAAGGCCGGTTTCAGCGCCATCATCTCGGCCCCGGCGGAGAACGAGTCCGGCACCGGCTCGTCCGATTCTCCCGCGACGACGGTCGGTAGCTCCGGGTGTGAGTTCAATTCGTGCCCGGCTGGCAGCCCGGCGGAGGGCAACAACGCATCCATGACACGGTTCAACGTAAGATGTATCCCTCAAAGACACCACAGTTGAAACATAAAAAGTAACCCTCTCCGCAGTACGTAAACTCCTACCCGGTCACGTCCATGCGCTACGGCATCCAGACCCTCTCCCCGAAGTTCTTCGGCGGCGCACCCGACATCGCCGTGGCGGGACCCAACGTGGGAGCCAACCTCGGCTCCACGACCCTCGTCTCCGGCACCGTGGGCGCCGCGACGGAAGCGGTCAAGGAAGGCATCCCCGGTATCGCCTTTAGTGGGACTACCGGCTCGCAGACAGCCTGGAACACCGCCGTGCAGACCTACGAGTCCGTGTACGCCGATCTCTCCACCACCGTCACCCAAGCCCTCGTCAACTCGGGCAAGCCGTACCTGGCGTCCAACATCTGGCTCAACGTCAATTACCCCGCCGTGAGCAGCAGCTCTTGCTCGTCGACGTCGGCCTTCAAGTTCGTCCTGTCTCGGATCAACACTGCCGGTTCCGGCGCGGCGAAGGATGTGGTGACGTGCAGCAACGGCGGACGTCTGCCGACGGAGACGACCGTGGTCAACACCAAGGGGTGTTATGCGTCAATCAGCGTTGGCCTTGCCACGACCAAGGGGGATGCCAGTGCGGCGCAGCAGCAGGCTGTCCTCACCAAGTTGAGCAGTATCTTGTCCTGTCTGCCTTAGGGGTACGTAGTAGAAGCGCGCGAAGACGGACCGGTGAATGAGCATCACGTGATAGAAAACTGAAGGTACTATGAGCCTTTCGCGACGCTACGGTAGAGGATGCTGTGGGTCGGGGAGCGCTGCATTGGCTCAATACAAAAGCAACTCCAGTGGGACTATTCTATGTTCACAAGTTTCTCAAGCCCCTCAAGATCCTTCTCTGCCCTGCCGACGCTCTCGGCGCCGCCGTATCTCTCCTCGGCGGCAGCATCGCCCCTGATCTGCGCGAAGAAGTGCCGAGCACCGGTGACGAGACCCGAAATGACTTCCGGGTACGGTTGGCGGTTGCTCCGGTCACCGAGTGCTTGCTCCGTCTCGACCCGGAGCACGTGCAACCATCTCGCGAGGTCAGGGCGCCGAAGGGCGTGCCCAGCGAGGCCCAGGGTCTGCTTGCCCCTCGGCAGACGGAAGACGGCGTGCGGCGTGCCGGGCGGCATGTACAGGCTGTCGTCTGGTCGAAGGACCTTGTACAGCCAGCGGCCTCCGGGCTGGTCTGTGCCGGCGAGGATCGCGTCGCGGATGGCGTCGGTCGGCTGGCGGCACCAGGCGAAGCCGAACTCGCCTTCGAGGCACGAGATCCAGGTGCCCATACCCCACTGGTCGGAGTGTGGACCGGTCAACGCACCGGCTTCGGCGAGCATGACGGTGCCTTGCCAATGGCGCCATCCTTGCTGGATCTCGCCGAATTCGCCCATTGTGAGGAACTGCGTTGAACAGCACGTTCCTGCTTGCGTCCGGTTGGGGCAATCTTCCTGGCAGATATTGTTGGGCGTCACGTCCAGTATATACCGGATGACGTCGTGCAGGAAGTTGCATTGGCGGGACGAGACGAAGTGGGGTCGGCCGGGCTCTGGGAAGGGGTATGCCATATCTGGCAAGTTCCAAGGAGATTTGACGGCGCCGTTGTGCGCGAAGCGCCTGCGTACCTCTGCCAGAGTCGGACGCTTTGTGCGGCTGTGGCGGCCTTCAAACCACTCAGAGCTGTCCACGAACCAGTCGAGGACCTGCTCGACTGGCCGTTTCTGCGACCCCGGCTCGAGGATGCAGGCGGTATTTGATCCATTGGCGACAAACACAGGAGCGTCCAGTTGGTCATCGCCGGCGAGAAGGCCGCGCGCATCGACAGCGGACAGGATGTGGCAGTCCTGGCCATCTCCGTGTGGCATACGACGAATCAGCTCACGTACAGTCACACAAAGGGCGAAAGAGATGCGTACTGCTCGAGACGTTGTAGCAAGGGCAGCCACGCTGCCTTGCTGTGCTTCAACTGTTTCTGTGCTCTCTCCAGGAAAGCACGATCCTCGTCGGTAGCAGGCTCGGCCGGCAGCTTGCGCTTCTTTGCCGTTCTGCGAGAGACTGGTGGCTGCGCGGCCGGGCTGTATCAAGGTTAGCCATAAGCCTCTCTGCTCTCTCGGCGGCTGCTAGCATGCTGACGCCGACGATAGACCTCGGACCCATCAGCAACAGCTTGGAGATGGATGACATACCTTTCAACATCTTGCCACCTGGCGCCGGCGACCTTGTACACCTTGCCGGTTCTCACCGGCGCAGCCTCACCTTTCAAGGCGGCATTGCCGTCAATCTCGAGTTGACGCAAGAGCCGTTGTGCAGCCGGATCGCCCTTCGGAGGGCTCTGCTTCTTCGGCCGAGATGGGGACGGCTTGACAATCTTGCTGGCCTTGCTGGCCTTGCCGCTGCGTGTGACTGCCATGAGAGGCAGGAGATTTGAGATGGAGGTGACTTGGGAAGTAAGAAAAGTATTGATGTGACCAGCACAGTTGGAGTGGATGTATGCATCGTGAGAACAACAAAGCGAGGATGAGCAACGAAATTAAACAGTTTGTCGTAGAAGAGCATTGCCATTGTCGTGAGACGACAATGAAAAGATGGCAGAGTGGGGTGAGGTGAGATTTTTGCAAGCAAGACAATGCATCGCAATTGATACTATCAATTGACATCGACAATGACTTCGCGCAAAGAGACCATACCTCACATGTCTGGGGCGTATGACAAGACCGAGAAGCGTAACCTCACTTCGTAGTCTCGTCGTCGCGGCGCTTACCACAATTGAGAATCTCATCAATAGCATGTACTGCCGTGAGTGAGGTTATGTATCAAGTGCCGTAGGCCTCCACAAGTTATTATTGAGGTGCCAATAACGACAGTGTGTTGAACTGGCATGCGCGGCTCACTTGATATTGTCTCAGAGCTCGTGCAGCGATGAGTGATACATGCTTTTTCCTGCTTCCTTTCCAGTGAGCGGACCGGTCAGGGATCACCGCAACATGCCCGCAAAAGGTGGGATATCCCAGAGATCTCCGGTCTCCCGTGCACTGTGCTGCGAGCAAGAAGCGGCTGTTGGGCAGGGCCACAGCCACTGTGCATTCCTTGTCACAATGGAGGCTCCTTCGGCATGGGTGTGAACTTCGAGATGAGGATAGGCTGGCCCCCTTTAGGCACCGTGATATAGAGTGAGCTCGCAAAGAGGTCTTGCTAAGGTAGACGACCTGAGCGCAGTGAAGTGAGGTGAGGTGAGGTGGAATGTAATGGAGCGTGTGGCAGAACTTTGGCCCCGACTTTCAGCCACAGGCCGCCACAACCTGATAAAACCCCATCTCCTTTACACTGCCTACATGGTATCCATGAGCGACATTCACCCAACGTTGGCGTGACTACAGTACAAGCATGACTGAAGACGTCTATCCTAACAGGCCTTCAAACGGTTCTGTTCGTTGGTGCACCGTACTGCCGCTCGCGAACACACGGATCAGCGCAGAGCTACAGGGTGCTGGTGAGCTCGCACAATGAAGTCATTGCTCCCCAAGTCGGAGCAGAACATGTCGTTCGGTCGAAGGGACCAGCACGAGCGGCGTAAGTGGTAAAATCGACCAGTACGAAGCGGAAAGAAATGGCGACGCCTGGTGAATTTTACGCAGGTCTTACGAAGCCCTGACATGCTCTGGTCAACCGCCTCGCGTTCAAAGAAAGCTTCGGTACCAAGAGCCAAAGTCATCAAACAGGATGATGAGACCTCACTTGTAACGTATGGACGCAGCCCATCATCCCTTGATCTAGGACAACACTGAAGCTTCGTCGTCTCCGCTTTCAATCTACTACCTGAACCTCGATAGTCAGGACACCTCGTCCTCGCCTCGCCTCAAAACAGCCCATACCCGGTCTCGGACCGGAACTTGACTTCATCGGCTTAACATTGGCGGACACAGGCTGTCTGGTCGGCAGGGTCCGTGGGCTTCACCTCTGCAACTTGACTACGCCTCTTGCCGAAGTACGATGGTCTGGAAGTACAGTTCATCACTCAATCGTAGTCAATCAAACCCTCCATAACCTTCACCGCAGACCCACTCAACTCAATCTTTTCCACATCCTTCAACCCGGGTTGCAGCGTAATCGTAACCCCAATCTCACTCTGCCGACCCATCTCGACACCTTGCGTGATCTCAAAGTGCACCGACCGTCGCGCATCCTTCATCGCCAGCAAAGCGCTCAAGGCACACGCGGCGCTGCCGGTAGCGGGATCCTCGAGGGCGCCTTCGATCATCCGTGTCCTGACCTTCACAGACGATCCACTTTGGACACTCGTGGAGTCAACGACGTAAAAGTAAGAGCCTGCAAAGCCAGTATCCCAACCTTCATCGAGCCGAGGCTGAGGCTTCATGCCGGGCGTCTCTACAACGGACAGAGCTCGCAAGTCCGGAAGCTCGACACAAACGAAGTTCATGCCTTTGACCGGACTGACAACATCGATCGCCTTGAGCTTACCGGTCTGCTTCAGCGAAGGCTGGAGCCGATAAACCTGCTCCTCCGTAAAGGGCGATTGCCGGTGAATGTGGACATTGTGAGGAATTGACGCCGTTGCCACGCCGTGCTCGTACTCTAACTCGACGGGTCCGGCATTGCAAACCAGTCTGCCTCTACTGGCGTGATGGTGAGCCAGCGTGCTAAGGGTGTAGCATGCCGTGCCTATCGTCGGGTGTCCGGCGAAGGGCAGCTCGGCGTCTGTCATGAAGATCCTTACGCGCCATTCCGGGGGGCGGCTGTCGTCGTGGTCGTGTTCGTGTAGGAAGACAGTTTCCGAGAGATTGAACTCCCGGGCTATGGTTTGCATTTGTTCCATACGGACTTCATGGCCTTTGGGGATGCGGACGATGGCGAGCGGGTTGCCGGCAAAGCGTGTGGTCGTGAAGACGTCCACGGTCGCGAAAGAGAGCTGAGGCATGGTTTCGCACTCGTTCGTTCACGTTGGTTATGTCTTGTGGTGGGAGAAGATGAGATACCTGCATGACCGGGAAAGATGACTCTCCGTTATTGACTAAACGTGGTGGAAGATAGGTCTATCGGGACCCAGAACGGTGCACAAGCACAGTGGAGGTCATATCCAAAAATTCACTGCTCGGTATCGTCACATCCCATGATACATGTCGTGCAAACGGATACGGTTCGAATGTGTATGTTTGGGACTGTCGTTCGAGGTGTTGATTCGGGCAGCAGCTCTGCCTCCTGCTGCGCCACAGCACTTGCCCTGCCCCGCCACAATAGCGTCATCTTATTATTCCTCCCGCCTTCTTGTCGCAAGAGGAACCAAGACGCGCAACACTTGTCCATGTAGTAGTCGTCTGTTGGCCGCGTACCTTAGGCTGCCATATTCGCATAAGACACTCGATGCTCACCCTCCCTGTCACCACATCCACACAGTGACGATCCGACCAACATGAACGTCCTCAAGCTACAGAAGTAAGGCCTATCCTGAAACACGAGGATAAACATATTGGGAACGACCTGTGTGCTAAGGCGGGAACAGGAAATACCCCCAATTCCAGCAGGCAGACATCTTCGGTCTGAGCGATGCCTTCCGCAAACTTGACGTTGAAGACCGAGGCTACGTCGACGAGGCGACAGCGATCAAATCGGCGCAAAACACCGAGCGACAGCCGTACGATGTGGTTCGACAGGCCCTAAAGGAGGTCGAGCTCGATAGCTCGCGGCGCGTGGAGTTAGACGACTATGTGGATCTCATTGCGCGCTTGCGACAGAGCAGTCCGGCTCAGCAACATATGGGCACCGGCCCCCAGCGGGCGCGAGGCGTTAGCAATGCTGCAGCTCAAGATGGTGGATCACCCGGAGTACCACAGAAGCCCCAGCACGCGAGCAAAGGCAGCGTTGGCGGAGGTGCGGCTAGTGGTGGCGGCAGGATTACGGTAGGAGGAAAGACCGGAGGTACTCAGCACACCATCAATGAGGACGAGCGTACAGCGTTCACGTCCCACATCAACGCCGTATTGGCGGGAGACCCGGATATCGGCCACCTTTTGCCTTTCCCACTGGACACGTTCGAGATGTTCGACTCCTGCAAAGACGGCCTCGTGTTAGCGAAGCTCATCAATGACAGCGTGCCCGACACCATCGATGAGCGCGTGCTGAACCGACAAGGCAAGAAGATCAAGCAACTGAACGCTTTCCACATGACGGAGAACAACAACATCGTGATCGAGTCGGCGAAAGGTATCGGATGTAGTGTGGTCAACATTGGCAGCGGAGACATCATCGAGGTTCGCGAACACCTGATCTTGGGTTTGATTTGGCAGGTCATCAGGCGAGGACTACTAGGCAAGATTGACATCAAGCTACACCCCGAGCTGTATCGACTTTTGGAGGATGGAGAGACGCTCGAGCAATTTCTGCGGTTACCGCCGGAGCAGATTCTGCTGCGGTGGTTCAACTACCATCTGAAGAACGCGAAGTGGCACAGGAAGTACGTTCTCCATCTCGCTGGTACACATCGAAGAAGTTACTAACGACATGTGCAGGGTGCAAAACTTCTCGAACGATGTCAAGGACGGCGAGAACTATACTGTGCTGCTGAACCAGCTCGCACCCAACATCTGCTCGCGAAGCCCTCTCCAAACGCCTGACCTGCAGCAGCGAGCCGAGCAAGTCCTGCAAAACTCCGACAAGCTCGACCCGCCCTGCCGAAAGTTTCTGACACCGACATCACTTGTCGCTGGCAACCCCAAGCTCAATCTTGCCTTCGTCGCCAACCTGTTCAACAACCATCCCGGTCTCGATCCGATCACGGAAGAAGAAAAGGCAGAGATCGAAGACTTTGACGCCGAGGGAGAGCGCGAGGCTCGCGTCTTCACTTTGTGGCTCAACTCACTCGAGGTCCAACCGACGGTCGTCTCTTTCTTCGACGACCTCAAAGACGGCTGGATCTTACTGCAAGCCTACGACAAAGTCATCCCCGGCTCCGTGAACTGGCGACACGGTAACAAGCCTCCAGCTAACGCCGTCACATCCGCATCCCAGGACCCCGACGAGGCCTACCTGACCATCAAGTCCGGCATGTCCCGCTTCAAGGCGGTGGAGAACACAAACTACGCCGTGGAAATCGGCAAGCAAAACCGCTTCTCGCTCGTCGGCATCCAGGGCGCCGACATCACCGACGGCCAGCGCACCCTGACCCTGGGCATGGTCTGGCAGCTGATGCGCCGCGACATCACCAACACCCTGACCTCGCTGGCCCAACGCATGGGCAAGCGCGAGATCAGCGACTCGGACATGGTCTCCTGGGCCAACGGCACGTCCCAAAAGGGCGCCGGCAGCAAACACCAGATCCGCAGCTTCAAGGACCAATCGCTCGCGACGGCCGTCCCGTTGCTGGACGTGCTGTCCGGCATGAAGAGCAGCTACGTCGACTACGACCTTGTCGCCGCCGGCCGCACCGACGACGAGCGCTACCAGAACGCCAAGCTCGCCATCAGCATCGCGCGCAAGATGGGCGCGACCATCTGGCTCGTGCCCGAGGACATTACGAATCTGCGGAGCAGGTTGATCGTGACGTTCATCGGGAGTTTGATGGCGACGGCCGAGAAGGTGGGAGCGTGATGTTCTTTGGCTCGGCAGGGGAGTGCGAAAGACGTTGACCGAAAAGCGGTTTATTTCTTTCTGTGGGACAGCTAGATACTGTATATGTCTCGCCGAGACTTTGATGCCTGATTACGGTTATAATACGTACTCGGGTTTGCCGTGGTTCTCATCTACTTCAAAGTCTGGACCCCTGGCACAATGGCCGGTACCTACCACTCTAGATGGAGAAGTTGGTATGGCTAATGTTTCTTCCATCTTCCAGCTTCATGCGCTCTGTAGAAACAAGCCCCATCTCTTAGTAAATCCACATCATGCGTGACAATCATACTCTCATTCGAGCTGCCCCCAACACCCATGAATTGTAAGCTGAACAAAGAAAACATCAAAAGTTCGTGAGATTTCGAAGCCATCCATAAGTCTACACACCATATTCTATAGTACAAACAAATGAAGGACAAACCGCCAATAGAAAGACAACCTTTTTTTCTCTCTATCAGCGCCTCGCTTTCACCTCGCCATGCCATGAAACACGCTAAGGATATTCAGTTAAAGAAACAGGAAGAAGCAGCTAAGGTACCGTATCCTCAGCATACGCCAATGTCAGTCAAATCAGAAGAGTGACGCCACGCCTTTTTTTTTTCGAGCTCGATACTGCAAACAAAGAAACAACACCACGCGTAATATGGAGATATCAACGAACCACCATGAACTCGGCAATAGAATTGAACTTGCAATCGCCCCGAGGGGGGTAGACAAGACGGTTATCACCACCACCACCTCCTTCACGGCTTTACCGCCCTCTTTCTTCTCCCTCGCACCGCCTACCTCGCATGCACGCCATGATGCCTCTTCTTGATCTTCATCAACCCCGGCGGTTTACTCGGATCCACAGGATCCATGAACGTCATGAGCACCCCGCTCAACTCCTTGAAATCCACGGGTTTCGTCATGTACGAGTTGAAGCCGGCGTCGACGCACTTCTGGTAGACGTCGCCGAGGACGTTGGCCGAGAGGGCGATGATGGGCAGGCGCGGGTGGCGGCGCCGGTGCGCGTCGCGCTCCCACTGGCGGATGTCCTTGCAGGTTTGGTAGCCGTCTTTGTTCGGCATGTGCAGGTCGCAGAGGATGATGGAGTAGTGGTCCGGGGGGTGGGCGAAGACTTTGTCCGTGCATTGGACGCCGTCGAGGGCGGTTTCCACTTTGATCGAGACTTTGGCGAGGAATTTGAGGATGACCTTGGAAGAATCGACCGGTTAGCATAATGTAACTCTTATCGCCAAGTTCGTGACTTACCATCTGGTTGACCCGGTTGTCCTCGACGAGCAATACCCGCTTGTCTTTATTGCCGAGCCTCTTGGCGAGCTCCTCAAACACCTGCTTCTGATTGACAGCCACTTGCTGCGCGCTATCCTGGTTGCGGTCCGTGCTCATCTCCCGCTCCTTCTGCGGGTCGAAGATGAACGCGAAGCGAGACGGCTTGAGCGGCTTGAAGATGAAGCGTAGGCGCCGTTCTTCGCTCAGCCGTTCGTAATTGTGCTTCGGTGCCCGCTCCATGATCTTCCGACGCTGCGCCAGGTCCGTGATGACCACGATGCTTGTAGCGTAATGCGTGGAGGATGTCAACACCTGGTCCAACAGTGCGATGATCTCGTCGACGTCTTGGAGCACGATGACGATGTGAGTGAAGATGACCGGGTCGTCTCCGCCGAGCATCTCTTGGCACTCGACAAGATGCTCCCGGGCCGTGATTTGATGCGGGACGTTGTTCGGCAACGTCTTGTCGATGTGCTGCACGGTCGCCTCGCGACTGTACTTCAAAGGGCAAATGACCAGGATCGAATACATAGGCGGGGCGTGAGTGCCACCAGGTGAGGTCAAGGTCACCTCGGCAGGTGTGCCCGGAGGCCGGATGGTGTTACTAGACTGCGTGGACTCTGCGGAAGACTCGGAGCTAGGAGTGCCACTCTCACCAGATCGGTGGCCCGGCGGCATAGCCAGCTTCATCGGAGAGCTGGCGAAGGCGGTTTCAGGCGCATAAGACGAGGCAGAAGACCGTTCCGATCGAAGGCTACTCGTGTGCCGGGATCGCACCGAAGGATCCGAGCTCGCCGAAGACGCCGAGGGTGAGCCTGTGCCGGAGTCCGGGGTCATAAAGGGTGACGGAGATTGTGTCGTCTCGGACAGAAACTTTGGCGATTTCCTCGCTTGAGCTTCCGCAGGAAGAGGCACCGAAGAGCTCTTTTCGGGCCGCGCTAACGCTGACGTCGGTATTTGGCCGGGAGCTGGCGACATTGGTAATATAGGTAAGGTACTGGCACCAGGGGTTGGCGGAGGCAGTGGCGGCTGGTCGAACCTCGATGGCAACGCCGTTTTGACGTAGAAGGTGAAAGTCGAGCCTTTCCCAGGCACACCCTTAGCGCTCATATCACCCCCGTGCAGTTGAGCGAGCTGTCTAGAGATAACCAAGCCAAGTCCAGTACCGCCGTGCTGACGAGTACTGCTTCCATCGATTTGGCTGAAGCGCTTGAAGAGCACGTCAGCCTCCTTGTCGGTGAAGCCACTGCCAGTGTCGACGACATCGAACTTGATGTACATCTCGTTCGCCGCCAACGGCTCGTCTGCCTTTTTGGTGGTGCTGCACCTAATAAACACCTCGCCCTTCTGCGTGAACTTGATAGCATTGCCGATAACGTTGAGGAGGATCTGGCGTAGACGGAATCTGTCACCCTTGACCTGTTGTGGTACGTTCTCTTCGACCAGGTAATTGAGCTCAAGACCTTTATCGATCGCCATGGCTGATGTGAGGTCGTTGACCTCCTCAATCAAAGCCCTCACGTAAAGCCAGTCCATGCTCAACTGGATCATGCCCGCCTCAGCCTTGGAGAGATCCAAGATGTCATTGATCAAGCCGCGTAGACCTTCCGTACTTGCTCTGATGATGTTGACATGCTCCATCTGCTCAGAGCTGAGGCTGCTGTCGATGAGAAAGTTGACCATGCCCGTGATACCATTCAGCGGTGTGCGGATCTCATGGGACATGTTACTCAAGAACCGTGATTTTTCATCCATCGTCTCTTTCAAGTCGCGCTCGAGGGTCTTGTGATCGTTGATGTCGGTACAGGTGCCATACCATGTTTCCTCTTCGCTGACGCTTTGAACAAGTGGCTCCGCCAGCAACACTCGAACGAGATGCCATCGGAAGTCGCCTTCTTTGGACTTCAATCGGACTTCGGTCGAATAGGAAGGCCGGCCATCGGCGTCACGCGCGACCTTGAGGATGCCGGTGCTTGCCAGTTCGGAGAGCTTGCGTTGCGGCATCTGCACGATCGGGGAAGAGTCCGAGCTGTTGACGCCTCTTTCAGTCTCGGAAGACCCGGATGATGAAGCAGCAGACATGGACTTCATGCGCTTGATCTCTGGAGGTATTGATGTCGGCACGTTTGTTGGAGGCGCGGTTGCGTCTTCGTCGTCAAACGATGGTAGTCTACACTTTACCAGATCATCAGGGTGCACGTGGTCCATGAACCCGACACCCAGAGCCTGCGACTCTGTTTGACCAGAGTAATGCAACCACTGCGAATTACAGAACGTCACGCCCTTGTTCTTGTTCACGGCGAAAACAATCTGGGGACTCGAATTGGCAAGGGCTCTGTACTTGGCTTCCGACGCAGCAGTCTCTTGTTGCCGGGCTGCGTTTGACTCTGCCAGATGTTGTTCGTGAAAGTCCATCATGGTGCCAATCCAATGCACTATCCGTTGACGCTTGTCTTTGAGTGGTGCGGCCCTAACATAGAACCAGCGAAAACTACCATCGAACCTTGCTAGGCGTACCTTTTGCTGCAATTGCTGCGCCGTCCGCAACGAGCGGTGCCAGCTCGCCATGAAGTCTGACCGATCGTCGGGGTGAATTGATTGCCAAGGATCAAGGAGCACTTGTCGAGGCTCTTGACCTCTGTAGATGAGAAACTTCGAATTCACCCACGACAGCTGACCCGTGTCGGGTTTCGCAGTGAAGATTTGCACAGGTACAGAGTCAATGATGGTGCGAAGCAGGCGCTCTGAAGGAGGCGGCATGTCTTCAGGAAAGGAAGTCTTGCGAGCGTGCCCACCCAAGCCGGACATGCCTAGATCTAGTCCTGCAGCCGCAGGCAAGGACCCAAATGATGATTCGAAATCGGCGCCGTAAGAATGCAGCAGGGAATGCTTTCTGGCCGCATTGACATCGGCAAATTGAGAGACCGAATGGCGTATGCCAGGTCTCCGAGGAGACAGCGATTCGGTGTTGGGGGTGGGACTTCGTTCGTGGACAGACAGATGATGCAGGGGTGACTTCTCTCCCTTGATCGACCTGCCGGCTTTGCTCCTTTGCTCACTGCGAGACGTCCGGGTCTCCTCGTCCCTCTCTGGTGAAGGCTTGCGAGCGCTACCTCTAATCTCATGAGTGCTCTGTTGCTTACTGGGTCTAGCGGGCGTGGTATGGGCGCTGACGTTACTCCCAACTTTTTGCGATACCCGTTGCTTCTTAGCTTCAAAGTAATTGTCGACCATTTCGCTACCCGTGACGGCGGGTGTGCCGGCAACCGACCTCCCTGCCGCCCAACCGTGGGTGGCAGGATCCCAGCCCGGCGTGCCAATGATTGATCCAGTGGGGCTGTGCTTCGAGCGACCGGAGTAATCCGACGGACTCGTGACACTACCCGACACGGATCCCGGGGGCTCTTCGAGCTCTGCATTGACGATATCCTCGAACGACGCCGGCTGTATCGTCATGGGAGCGTCACTAGCACGATGACCGGAGGCAGTCCGACGGTGGCGAATACTGACCGTTTGCAGATGGGTGGAGGAGAATTGCTGAGCGTTCGCGAAGGACGTTGCCATGTGTGGACCAAGAAGTTTAAGCGAGCGCGTCAAGTTTTGCGGGTATGGCACGGCTGGGCTGAGCACCGACAGGATGGCGATCGGTGCCTTCCGTTCCATATCCAGAGTGTTGCTCCTTTGAGGTATCCCTGCTTGAGTCTTAGGAGACTGCATTCTGAGCGATTGCATTGGTTGCGACAAGGTAGGATGGACGAGGGGTATGTGAATAACCGTATTGGCGCGGTCGATGCCTATCGCCTCGACTTGACCGAACTGCGAATAGTCCTTCGGTGTCGTGGCTGCAGGGTTGAAAGACTCTTCAACTTGCTGCTCTTCGGAGGCGAAGAACGGGTTCGTCTCTTCATCCGTCTGGATGGCAGGAGAGGGAGCCGGCGACTGCGACCATGGCGAAGTGGGGTGCTGTTCGTACTCCTCGTATTCCCGACGCTGCTGGAAGACATTTTCAGAGGCAAAGGCACTTCGGTAATTGCCAAAGACGTTGGAGGCTGCGGAATTTGAAGCGCGTGTGGGAGCCGCTTCTGCGGTCACGGGGTCACCTCCCGACTCGTTTGACCCGCTCCCTGTACCCGAATCTGAGCTTTCCGAAACATAGTCCCTAGTGACCGTGACGACTCGGCCTCGTTCCAAAACTCGGATCACACCACCAGGCTCAATCAGGGGGTAGACTTCACTGTCGAGCGCACGCAAGGTGGGGAACACATCTGCATAAGGCCCGGCGTCAATGCCACCAGCGATACTACTGAAGTCAGGGTCAGTGACGGATGTGTGCCGAATAATGCTTGATGTCGGAGATCTCTGCAAGACCTGTCGGCTCGGTCCATGTCCACATGGCAACCCAGAGGCGTGCGTGACAGTGCGTTGCGGACCCAAAGGCCTTGTGTTTTTGTCCGGTTTCGCCTGCAACTCAGGACTGCTCGTTTGCACATCTCGACCATGCCCGGCAAAAGAGTGCCGCGATTCGAGACGTGGACGTAGCCTTTCAGGATGCAGTTTCTGCATCTGGAAATCTCGGCCGGTGTCTGTAGATGGCTGTCTGAGGACTAGATCTGGTCTCGCGGCCTGTGACGTCTGTTCCATCACCGTGCCATGCGGCACAAATTCCTCGCGACCATTCATGCTAAACGTGGCTTTTTGGCCCCAGGGCACATTCTCCATGTCTGTAGGATCGAGCGGCATTACCAGAGTGACGCGCTCGGCCTTGAAGTTGTCGTGCATAAGGTTCGTCACGGTCGCCCACCATTGTTCCAAACCGGGCTCGGTATTGAGCTGCAGCACCATGTCGTACAAGTTTGGGGTTGGGAACCGTGGGTCTTCCGGTCCCGCCGTAATGGTTCCAGGTGGCATAAAGTCACTGACGCCGGCGGCAGGAGTGCTTTCGCCAGAGAGCATGCCCAAGCTTCTTCTCCCGGGGGTATCTTGGTCACTGGCTGGCTGAGCGGTTGCGGTCGGCGACAGTGCGGTAAAAGGTTGATGGAAGCTGGACGACCATGTCCTCGGCGTGCCAGGCACATACGGAAAGGGGTAAGAAGGCGTGCGCAACGGTCGACCTTCAGCGGGCGTCGCAGGGACGCTTGCGCGCACGGTCTTGGCGGATTCGGTGGACTCTGTCGAGACCGTCGACAGCGGTCGGGTGGTCATCTCGGCCGGACTAGCGAATGCGGCGTTCAGCGACGGCGAGATCTGGGAAGCCTCTTCTTCCCGGATGGGCGAGACGCGTTGCGCTGTCGCGCTACTGCCGCCGTAACTCCCGCGCTTGCGTTGCTGTAGTACAAGCTTGGCGTTAACCGCTTCCTTCAGTTTCGCCAGCCTCTCTTCCTCGATGGGAGAGGCTGCTGCCTGCACTTTCCCCTTGCCATTGCCACCGTCTGAAGTCGTCCGCTGCACGCTCGTACTGTTGTCATCGCGACGTTTGATGTCGGTCCCCACTGCACTCGCTTCTAGCTCCGGGCTATGCGAGATCTCTGAAAGCCGACCTGGGGGCGAGCGCACCAACGCCGGTCTGGACGAGGAATGCTGCTCCTTCAGGGCCGGTCTAGGTCGCGCGTGCGTCGGAGTCGGTTCGTTCTCTTCGTTCTCGGCATCCTCCTGGGATTTCTTCTGCTGCGATGAGCTCGAGGAGGACTTCATGACGCGACGGCCAGAGCCTCAATCCACGCTCCTCGCCAGGCGCTTCCCGTCATCCACGTCGGAGAGGACGCGCGGATGAGCGAGTTGGGAAGACGCATGGGCCGCTGTGGTGATTAGGAAGGGCCTCGTTGGGTTGGGTGGAGTGTGGGATGGGTAGTCGTGGGTGTAATCAGAGCCAAGTGGTGCGTGCCCGTTTTGGCTGGAACGAGTATGTACATGGTAAGGTACATATGTAGGTGTAGGGTGTGCAGACAGCACGATGACGTATCGCGCTTGCCGTTGCGTGGGGACCCTTTTTCTAGTTTGATGTACAAACTTCCAGGTACACGTACTAGATAAGTATACCTGTACGCTCTATCTATCTTCCATTATCACATTTCATGCCCTCACATGTCATTTGCGAACCCGACAGACCAACCGATGGAAAAAAACTCCTACACATGCAGTATCAACTGTACAACAGTAGAAAGTTCGAAGAGTACAAAGCAAGGCTTGGCCGTGTGGCGGCAACGAACACAAACGAGTACGAGTACACCCACCCATTCTTCAGACTATGGATGCAGCACTCGCCGGCGATAATGATCAATCTCGACACCCCCTGGCTTATGTTACGAGCGATGTGGCCCGATCAAGTCGCAGCCCCGGATGTTGTTATTATACCGCTACCTGTCAGAAATTCATAAACAGATAGTCCGGCCGACGCTTCATCATCCATTTTGACATTTTGCCGACGTTTTTCTTTTCTTATCTGCTGCGAGCCTACAAGCTCTCTCGCAAACGTCTAGGGAACCGTGGTAAGGGCCCAGCGTGACGAGGCCCGACAAACGAAAGTACCAGTCGGAGCAGGGATATCCAGTCGTTGCCAATCGGCGAAAGAAGGCCGAAAGTCCATATCTCGCGCTGGCTCACGGCATGTACCAAAGAGTGCGTGCGTGACCGTACGTCTGGTAACTGGTTGTCGGACACCCGGTCATATCGACTAGGTATTGAACGAAGTACAACTCCGAGTACCAATGCCTGGTGCCAAGGACAGTAAGTTGTTTGATGTTCGTCTGATCAGTGATACGCGACGTTCCTTCAATGCCTTCCAGAGAACGATCGATGCTGGATGTGAAGCCGGTTCGCTCGGCGTGGGCCGTACTCTCTCGGTCTCAAGACTCTCAACTCTCTCAACTCTCAACCCTCTCCTCTGATGATTGAAAACGTGCGTGTGGTAATAAATGACGAGACAAGGATCGATCACTAGGCGAAAGGCGAATCGTCGGTCGATATTCGGCCTCGGTCTATCCGCCATCATAAAAATGTACTCCTTCATCAGGTACATGTACATTGGCAACTACTAGGTACTGTACCTTTCTGTTGTCTAACATTATGCCGGGGCACCCATGGAGTCATGGACCATGTCCACGTCGATGACACGTGGCATGGACCACGAGTCACGACGCATCGACAGCATGGAGTTGAGGCCGAAAGACGTCTGCGGTCCGATCGCCCTTCGAAAGACCCAAAGGATGACATTGCTTGGCATCGGCGTCCGAAGGAACCCAACCCGCTCGACGCCCGAACAAGCACTGGACGGACAGTACACAACAGGCAATCGTGATCGCATGTCCGTCGCTAGTCCACTAGTCCTGGGATACAATCACCTTTCGGCAATGTTATTACTCACATGCATCAGTCTGCGCTTCCTCCTCCCCCAACGCTAAGAGAAGAATGCGACCAACCCACCCGGCAGCGGTATGCATCCCCATTCATCACAACAAAAACGCCACCGCTCGAAGCGTAAACAAACAACCCAGCAAGCGCAACGCGCGAGAAAGCGCTCCCCCGGACCCCTCCCCCGTAACGCCCAAACCCGAGCACCATCATCACATCATGACCGCACTTGGGCACTGCTCATCTGCACCGGCGTGCTGTTATTGCTCACTTGCGTCGGCGGGCCCAGAGCGCTCGTGTTGTCCGGCAAGTTCCCAATGGCTTTGACGAGCCATGCCTTCTCGTCGTTGAACTGCTCGTCGTCCGTCCGGTCATCCAAGAACTTGGGCAAGAACTTCAGCAGTCGCTGTTTGTTCATGATGAGGAACTTCTGCACCTCGTACGACTTGTTGGGGTTGGCGGCGAAGATCTGTGTGGCGAAGTCAACAAACGAGTCCATCATTCTGCAATCTGCTCAGAGGATATGTACCTTGAAGACGTGGAAGGCCTCGTACTGCACCATCCGCCTGTCGTCCTTGAGCTGCCACATGATGAGCTTGAGGTTCTCGCCGGAATCGACGTATCGCGTCATGACCTCGTAGAACTGCCGGTCCAGCAGCACCTCTCCCAGCAGCTTGATCGACTGCCGCTTCGTCACGTAGCTGTCCGACTTGATCAACGTCGAGTTGTACCGCTCGAAGAACATGTCGAAGTTGGTGCTCATGTACTGCGACACCAACTGCTTGTGCTTCGTGAGGAGCAGCCGGAAGCAGTCGAAAGCGTCGGCGCTGACCTCGAAACTCGACTTGTCGATCCAATCGAAAAACTTCCAAAACACCCCTCGTCCGGACGACCTCTTCGACACGTCCACGTCGTTGTAGATGTCGATCGTCTTGCCATCCACGCCCGCCGGCTCGTCGTACAGAATGACCGCCGTCACGGCGTCCCACTTCAGCGCCTCTTTCAGGATCCCGCCGCACGGGCTCGCGCTCTCCCGCCGCTCGTACCCATTGCACAGCGCGATGACGATCTCCGGCTGCCGCCTCAGCACCTCCTTCAACGCGTCCGGCTCGGGCGACGTCGACCCCGGGTTCCTAAACCGGAAGACGTTCGAGATGATTGTCTGCGCGTCCTTGCGGGCTTCGAAGGGCAGGCGGTGGATGCCGTCCACGAGCAAGGGCAGGAGGGATTCGGCGAGGATGTGGTTGACGAGCTGGTAGACCTGCTCCGGCGTCGCTTCGAGCTCGGGCGTGCCTTGGAGCGTCACTTTCATCTGCGAGAGGTTGCGGGCCAGGTCTTCTTCCGTCTTCGAAGGTGGGGCCTGGCCGTCTTCTTTGATCAGCTTTTGGAGGAGGTCTTTGCTCGCTTTGACGAGGTCGCCGGCGGATCGTTGACGACTGCGGCCGAAGAGGAAAGCCATGGCGCCTGGAGGCGCTCGTGGAGCGCTCTGATGGTGTACCGATCAATTAGGAACAGGAGAGGGCCTGACCGATTGTAACCTGCAATTGACACCGTTCCGAGGACCAGCGTAGTCGTGGTTACGGACCAGACGACGCCACAGACACTATGGTAGATCTTCCAAAAGCTATCCTCTGTACCACCAAGAGATAGACTTTCCCTTCAGGTTTCACAGGGACAAGGACGTCCAGTTGTGCACCTCCCAAACAATTTATGGAGGGTCTAGAAGAAGGAGTGGGGGTCCGAAAAGTTGTGTGGGGTAAACCGTAAGCAGTGGATCGCCATTGCTCGGGCAACGTCCGACGATCAATTCGCAAAACAACGGCACTGCTACAGTGGTACAGATCGTGTAGACACATGTGTTTGCAAGCTGGTGTGAACCGTTATGCTGGCATGCCCTCCAGACTGGCAGAGGCACACACTGCATCACGCTATAACGTACGTAGGTGTGTGTAGTGCTCGGCCGTGACAGCGCAAAACACGCGACTCTGTTACGCGAAGGAACCGACAAGAAATAACCGAACCTCTCTTTGCACGTTCTCCCATTGGGAACCCTGAATTTTGCTCCAGTAACTGATCTCTTAGTCAATGGTATGTCTCGAGGCGTCTGCATTGCGATAGCGCTCCACGATGCCTCCTAGACCCCCGGAGTCTCCTCGCACCAAACACGCCGAGCTCGATACCTGATCGCAGCTGCAGCAAACGGTGCGCCGCAGACTTTGCGCGCGCACGACTTCCTGGGAAATGTGTGCCGTCCGATTACATCCTTCCGCAGCACCATCAACTCCAAAGCTTTGCGTGTCGCGGCCTGGATTCGCTCGTGCTGAGAGTGTACGTGGGTGGGTAGACGTGCGTGTTGCGGTCAAGGGTTGCGGACTGCATAACATTTGCAGCGCGGTCGTGAACGATGAGTTTGGCAGTGGGGTGACCGAGTATTAAGTAAAGATACAGATGGTGGTCCGCTTCGCATACCCACCATAAAGAAGGCCATAGTCATTCCTCCAGGTCATGGCCTGCTCTCGCGCATCCTCACGTCTCGTCCATCGTGTCCACAAGACCATCCTCCGCCGGCTCAGCCACTTGGTTGGACGCAGCCTCCATACCCGTCGAAGTTTTCGGCGGAGGTTCAATCGTCGGCTCTTCCATCTCCACGTCCGCTCTCGGCGTCTCGACCTCCTGCCTCAAAGGCGACACTGCTCCACTCGACGGTAACTTCATCGCATCCTCCACTTCGAGGAAGCGGTTCGTAGGCCTCGCGGGCGTCGAACTCCCCGCCTCTCCGCTTTGCGGTACCGGCGTTTCGCCACCGGGCGGCAAAGGTGTGCGTTCACCGGGCGCCGGCGTACCCATCCTGCTACTCTCGCCCTCTATCGGGTTCCCATTCTCGTCCTTCTCCGCCTCCTCCTCGTCCTTGATTCCCTTAATCAACCTCACCATCGCGTCGCCCTCGGCCACTACACGATCGAACTGCGCTCTGCGCCCCACCCACATCCCCTCGTACTCCGTCCCCTCCTGCTGCATGTCCTCGATTTCCTTCTCCAGTCTCTCGATCTCCGCCATCGAATCCTCCCGCGATTGAAGCTTGCGGTCGTCCAGGATCTTGCTGGCCAGTTCGTCATACCCCTTTCTCAACTCTAATGTGCGTTGCGCTTCCTCCAGCTGTGCGCGGAGCTCGACAGTATTGTCACGCACCGCCTGCGCCGTCTCGAGAATCTTGGCTTTCTCCACCGCATACCGTTCGCGCTCGCGCTGATTGGAGTTCTGGATCAGCTGTATGCGGAGGATGCTGTTCTCCAGCGCGGCGAAGTCGAGGAGGATCTCATCGCGGAAGCGTTGGCGTTTGACTTCCGCGTCCCAGGAGGGGGGTGCTTCGTAGTCGTCCGGGACGGCGTCGGGGAAGGTTTGCTTGGGGAGGGAGCGGAGGAGGGAAGCCTTGCCCAGGAGGTTTTTTGTGACGCGTAAGAGCGGACGTTCTTCGACGTTCAGGAGGCGGACGGCGTGGAGGGCGTCTGCAGGTGGTCAGCACGGTGCTCTAGTGCAAGTGAACTGTGGTTTAGGTACCCTCTTGCGCTTGTTCGGGTAGCAAACCATATGCGTGAGTGGTCATTGTGAGTCGGGTGAGCCGAGAAGAGTACCGCACGACCAAAATAATGTCCGTGTGGTGACGGTATCAGAAGCAAACCCAGATCCAGCAATGTCACAAAGCGGACATGGACATGGAGGTGCAAGTGAATACTCGGGTTCTCCCGCTAGCGTGCATAGTAATGTGTCCAATAACAGGATACGGTGTGGGAGCTACTCTAGCTTCCAGCACGGTCGTCGGTGACGCCTCACTGGTCGACGCCTGCGACGCGGTCGAAGCTCACAAGAGCTCATCAGACCACACAACCAACCAACACGTACAGCCTGTACTACACCGCGCAGCCCACCTCTTCAATCTTTCAGACGCATCAGCACAATAATTCGCTTACGTGTTGATACGACGGGACGATGAACTCGTTGGTGGCCAGATACAGCCGCCCGGCCTGCCACGACGAAGGCTACTCCTCCCACGACGAGCAACAAACCCTCACCGCCGACGTCGCACCTCCGCTCTCCCTCAACTTTGCCCTACCACCTACCGCATCTCCAGCATCATGGTTACGCGCCATGACCGATGACTTCGCCAACCCGAACTGCCCTATCAAGATCGCCCACGGCACCACCACCCTCGCCTTCCGGTTCCAAGGCGGCATCATCGTCGCCACCGACTCGCGAGCGACGGCGGGTAACTGGATCGCCAGTCAGACGGTGAAGAAGGTGATCGAGATCAACAGTTGTCTGTTGGGGACTATGGCAGGCGGTGCTGCGGTAGGTCACATTTACACGACTATGCCGCGTTGTAGCTATCAGAATACCACACTGACGCGAGTGGTGTGACGTACAGGACTGTCAGTACTGGCTCGCGTATCTAGGCATGCAATGTCGACTCCACGAGCTACGCCACAAATCCCGCATCTCGGTCGCCGCCGCCAGCAAGATCCTCGCCAACCTTGTCTACAGTTACAAAGGCATGGGCCTCAGCATGGGCACCATGTGCGCCGGTGTCACGCCCACCGAGGGCCCTGCGCTCTACTATATCGACAGTGACGGTACGCGGTTGGCGGGGAACCTGTTCTGTGTGGGGTCCGGGCAAACGTTCGCGTACGGCGTGCTAGACGCGGAGTACAGCTATGACTTGAGCGAGGAAGATGCGCTGGAGCTGGGACGGAGGAGCATCCTCGCCGCGACGCACCGGGATGCCTTCTCCGGTGGCTTCATCAACCTGTATCATGTGAAGGAGGATGGATGGGTGAAGCATGGGTTTACGGACACGGCGCCGGTGTTCTGGTGCGTATTCACTAAGAACCCTTAACGGACCTTGTCGATCATACACATGTGCTAACAGACTTTTTCAGGGAGACGAAATTGAAGAAGGGCGAATTTTCCAACGTCACGGCCAACCTGGATTAGACGGAAAGAGAAGCGTTCGTTCACAGGCATCTGCAAGCGGGCGTCATGGGCTGGTGAGGGAGATGAGTGTAGCGGGATGCGCTCTCTCAGTGTAGTTCTACATACGATGTATGATACTAGCTTTTCAGCGGTGACGGTACTCGTCGCGTGCCAAAAATGTGTTCTCTGCGAAGGGGGGAGCTGTGAGATACCTTGACGATGCAAGCCTCCAAGACATACCACTCTCGCAAATCTGCCTCTGGTTTGACTACCTCGCTTCTAGAGGCATCAAATGTTCATCTTGTTTGAACACCACGTACGTACATCTTGGCGTTGGCTGCCTGGGGCATCCCTCTTTTTGAACCGCAAGCCACATGGTTTGCCCCGCCAAAGCCTGGTAGCCTAGGTACCTAGGTACATAACATCCCACTCTACTTCACCACCTTACATACACACGACGAACCTACCTAGCTACAAAGTCACACACGTTCTCCTCCTCCTCCCACTCCTCCTACTCCTCCACCACCGCTGCCAACACTGAGACGAACAATCCACGACCACCTGGCTTCAACCCCGACACCACCACCTCTCGCACCTGCAAACCGCCGCTCAACATAAGCAGACAGTTGCACGATGCAGATCAAGTACGCTGAATAGCCATTCCTATATCTCCACAGTCCTCTCAAGAAGAGAAGTAGTGGAATCGCACTGGTAAACTAAAGGCGATGCTGACGCACGACAATGCAGAGTCCGCACTCTCACAGGCAAAGAGATCGAACTCGACATCGAGCCGGACTACAAGGTTCGCAGCTGTCCACTTCTCTCCTCTGCTACGAACCCATCTCCAACACTTCCCATCTCGTATTCCACGAATGGCTACACTCCTCCAGCTTCGTCCGTCCGCATATATTTAATCCCCCACACCGGGAAATCGAACGCCGATTAGTCAGACGCGTGTACGGGGACACCGAGCTGACTTCCGGCGGTATCAGGTCTCAAAGATAAAAGAGCGCGTCGAGGAGAAGGAGGGGATCCCACCGGTGCAACAGCGCTTGATTTTCGGAGGGAAACAGATGTAAGTCTACGCCGAATTCGAAATCGATCGCGATACTTCCCTCACCGCGGTCCATGCCATGAATCAGTCGTGCGATTGTGCAAGTGAGCTCGCATTGCGAGGAGAACCCGTGCAACCGGCCTTCACTTTGATTTGTGTCATGGGCTGCGGGTGCAAACAGTGGAGACTATGAGTACGAAGCGTCCCAAGCGGCAGGGCTGATGAAGATCTCTTCGATCTGCACAGGAACGACGAGAAGACCGCAGCAGAGTACAATCTCGAGGGTGGCGCGACGCTCCATCTGGTCCTTGCATTGCGAGGCGGGCTGGCATCGTGAGGTTCCACGCGAGTGTGGCACGCGAAGAAGGACGAGGTTGCGAAACTTAGCAGCTTTGGATGCTGGGGTTCTCACAGTCGATGAACAGGAACGGCCGGGTCTTCCGCTCACTCTTCGACGTAACGCGGAAGAAGCCATTTGGGGGGGGGGAGATGTGGTAACGCTGACATGGCAAGTAAATGCGTTCCGAGGAGTCAGCTTTGTGACGATTTACGGGCACAGATTACCTGCATCGGAAGTCATAGGCAGAGCTCGCCAGTTGTCTGATCAAGGACGAGGCTTCCCTCGAGCTGATTGTGCAGATACCGCATCATGAGAAGCCTTTTGCCGTTACAACTCGAACCAGTTTCATACATCACCATAGCATCGTCACAACATAGAAGAGAACCTCGCCCACCCAACGCCCACACGCCCAGCAGATAGACACACTTTCAAGCGGCCCCCGTAACCCTCCGAATACTCCTCCGTGGCCCTTCTCCCACAACCTGCACTTTCCCTTCCTGTTCCAAAGTCCTCACCGCCTCTGCGAACTCCGCTCCCTCCAACGCCACCGTGGCCCGCTCACTCATCGTCCTCACCACATCCCCGTACCGCACGCTCGCGGCGCCGCCCGCCCGGAGCATCTCATCCAAGACCCCCAACACGCCATCTTTCAAATCGCCCTTACGCTTGCGCTCGCTCGCGCTCGTGCCCTCGGTCAACAACCCCATGTCGATGAGGCCCGTACGCGCGTCCGTGGCGGCTTGCTTGAGCGCGGACTGGATCAGGCGCACGGCTTCGTCGACGTCGTGCTCGGTGACTTCGGTCGAGAGACGCATCTTGGCGTGCGCTTCGGCCAGGCGGATCATGGATTCCAGCTGCCGGGTTGTAGCGGTGATGCGGCGCTCGGCGGCGCGGATGTCCTCGCCTAGTTTGCGCATGGCGACGTAGGAGCGCACGAGGGCGTCGGCGGCGGGCTGCGTGATGGTCGGGTGGATGTTGGCGCGGGCGTAGGAGATGTAGGAGGTTAGGAACTCGATGGGCTATGAGGTTGGTGTGTCAGTTTAGCTAGTACTGAGGTGGGAGAGGGGTGCTTGTTGGGACTTACTAGGATTTCGTTGGTGCTAGCGTTCTCCGGTGTGTCCTCCAAGTACATACCGACCAAATGCCTCGCCAGCTTACGGTCCGCAGATTCATCGATCCGGTCGAGGACGAGGTATACGAGGTCGAACCTGCTGAGTAGCGTTGGCGGGAGGTCAATGTTCTGCGGCACCGGCAGATTCGGGTTGTATTTGCTCCCGATCGGATTGGCGGAGGCCAGAATGCTCGTTCGCGCGTTGAGAGTGGTGATGATACCGGCCTTGGCAATGGAAACCGTCTGCTGCTCCATGACCTCGTGTAGCACGGAGCGGGTGGAATCGGACATTTTGTCGAACTCATCGATGCAACATACACCGCCATCGCTCAGCACCAGTGCACCCGACTCGAGCACCAAGCTCCGCGTCTCTGGGTCACGGGTGACGTACGCCGTCAGACCAACGGCTGAAGATCCCTTGCCAGAGGTGTAGACACCGCGCGGTGCGATCTTGTGCACGTACTCGAGCATCTTGGATTTGGCGGTCGAAGGATCACCACAGAGAAGGACGTTGATGTCACCACGGTATTTTGGCGAACCGCCCTTCTCGAAGCTCTTGTTGGTGCCGCCAAAGAGTTGCAGCAGGATGCCTTTCTTGACATCATCCAATTCGTAGATCGAAGGCGCAAGCGATCGAGCGAGCAGCTCGTACACGTCTGGTCTGGCAGCCGTGGACCTGATCTTCTCCTCCTCTTCCTCACTGACCTTGCGCGTCTCTTCGGTGCTGCCGGTAACCTGCTCGGACAGCTCTTCTTCGATGGTCGTGGGGTCAATGCCCATGCGTCGCTTGTCGACCTTTTGAATGTGCAGGCAGTCAACGTAAGTTTTGAAAACGTTCTTCACCGACCTCTGTCGTGGATTGATGCGAACTTGGCTGCACTTGAACACGCCCGTGATTTCAACTCTGTCGCCGGCTTTGCACACATCGACAAGCTCATCGTAAGCGCAGAGTGATACCGAGTGCGGCGTCTGGCCGTCAGGCATGGCATCTGGTGTCTCTTGTAGCTTCACCACTTGCTTGTCCGCAAAGCCAGAGCGGTTGTGAACGATTTGCATGCTATTGCTGGATCCGCAGACTTCACGCGGACACCTCGTGGGCTCCGCGATCTTGCCGCGGTCAATATCCACCTTGACTGTATGATGGCAGACGGAGCAGCGAAAGAAGGCCTCCTTCATGTCAGGTATGACTGGTGTCGTGCGGATCACGAGACCCTTGATCGACACCATCCTGTCCATGTCGTTCGGATTGAGATCCCGAAGGTTGATCGTCTTATCCAGGCCAAAGGGTCGGACGCGGAAAGCTTTCTGCTCAACTTCTGCCACGAGATCTTCGACCTCTGCAGCCGGCTGCACGGCATCGCCGTTATTCCCGTCCTCCATATTATTGTCAACATCGGAGCTAGGCATCGGTGGCATGGAACTCGACTCGCGATTTCTGTTGCTCTGATTTCGTCTGCCTTGCTGTGACTGCGTTGTACGTTTATCGCTCACGCGTTTCTCGGCCATCTCAATCATAGAGTCTTTGATCGCAGCGTCCATCATTGGGATAATCTCGGCAGGGAACGACTGCACTTGGTGCCACAGTTTCCGAGTTGGTGGGTAGGCCTTCAGGTTTCGGCAGTCAAGATATAAAGAGCTCGTTCCAAGATCAAGCATGGTCTCGAGCATTCGTACGTAATCTTTCTCCATGCCGGGATGATCAGCATCCAGTGTCTCGCCTTCCGCTAGCTCGCCATCTGCGATGAGGCGGTATTTCCGTTGGAAGTTGTGTAGAAAATCCTTCATGGCGGAGAAAGAATCTTGGACGGAAACATTGGTACCCCAGATGACCTTGCTCGAATGCCCACCAAGGGCGTCCGCATCCGATGTGTTGGGGTTGAGGTTGGAGAAGGTCGCGGTATCTGAGGCATCTTGCTGCACCGGGACACCATTCTCATCCACGAAGAGCCTTCGTCGCCGACCGCTCCCGGCGTCCAGGATGTCTGAGTCGATGTCGTGTCTCCTGTTTCTGGCGCTTGGTGCTGCACCATCAAGCGGAGAACGGACGAACAGGCCTGTCGAGCTGGTGCGGTCTGCATGGTGACCATTGGGAGCTGGACCAGCCGGGTCGGAGCTGGATGCGTAGTGGATAGGTGACGAGTCTGACGCGATCAGCTATGTCGGTTCACCGTACAGTAGAGTGCCCTCACCTCCTAGCCCACCAGACGGTCTAGGTGTCCGGCCACCGTCACTGCTGGCAGCGGCACTTTGCCGTCTTAATGGCGAGCTGATTATGGCTCCATTTGTGACCGGCGCGTTCAGCGTCTGCGACTGGTTCTGGCTCTGGCTCTGCGATCCTGCCGGCGAAGAGCGGAAGAAGAGCGGCGATGAAGTCGGAGGCACTTGTGATTGTGAAGTTTGCTGCGACGATCGCACGTTGGCGCGTGGTGTGTTCCCATCCAAAGCATTTTCCGAGGCGTCTTGTGTTTCCGACTGCAGCTGCTCGTCTGCTGCGTCGGCATCTGGGACGATGGGATCGCTGGAAGGAGGGGCTTGGGAATTGCGAGTGCCACGGCGCGGTGTACCGTTGGCTGAATTGCGGTTAGAACGTCGAGATAGCGGCGACGACATCTTGAGCACGAGTAGTTGGTAGCTGCCGCAGGGTGTGTTTTTTCACATGGATGGGTGTGAAAGATGGAAGAGGAGTCTGTCAAAACGCGCGCTTCGTCGCGGTAAGGCGCGACGCAGACGCGCTAGCGAAGTGCGTGCATTAGCGTGAACTGCTCTACCACCTTGAATGTTCTTTGATGCAAACTCATGAACATGTGTGTAGGATACCGTATCCGCGGACGGTATATCCAACCGACCACATACGGAGAACCAACATGCCGCCACCATCTCAGCTGTCAATCGCCACGTCGGTGCTCAACCGTCTGGTAAAGGAAGAAAGTAGCTACCACAGGGAGTACGAGCAGCAACAGGCCCGCATCACCAAGCTGGAGCAGGGCGGCCGCAGTGACGAGAACGTCGAGTACCAACTCAGACAAGAGGTAAGATTGTCTGATACCATTTTCTCAAACTACCGGTTCTACTCACTTGCCGACTGATTCTTCGAGTACACTTCAACCCCCCAACGCTCTTCGTTCTGATTCGGCTACTGTCCTCCGCTGATTACTGTCCAGCGCAAAGCTCTCGAGGAGACGAGAGCGCTCGTCCCTCAACTCAAACAGAAGATCCAGGATGCTCTCTCGAAACTTGAGCAGCAGCTTGTAAGCCCGCATCTCCCCTCAAGCAACTCTCCAGTGTTCCAGCTGACTCTGTTGCCTGTCCAGCAAGAAGATAAGGGCCCCGGCGACCAGAGCACGCCCGAGGATGTCACGAAGGCGAAGGAAGCTATCGCCACTGCTATGACTGCCATTCGCGAGACGTCGTGAGTTGGTGGCGATGGCTTGCAAATGGGTAGGCAACGCCTTCGAGTGAACGATGTAGCGTTCGGGGCAGTAGTCCCTGGCATTGTAACGGGCCCTTTCAGGCCACAAGGTGCTGTCTTCGAGTTTGGAAGATAGCCCAACTGGCGTATTGCCATGCTTCATGCACAAACCCAATGATCTCTTCACGTCTTTCTCTTTTTGGCGGGCATGAATGGCGACGCCGTCGGAGCCGCTCGTTTCTTGAGTACCTGCGGAGCTGGGCTGGGGCTCAGCTTCACTTCCTGGGTAGCGGCAACACCGAGTCTCGAGGCCTGGGCAGTCGACGGGGCGGAAGCTATGTGTGTCTGCGCCCGAACTGCGTGCTGTGCCTCCACCGAATTCTTCTTCGGGTCGGTCAACGCCCTCAACCGTGCCTCTCTTACAGCATTTTGGTGGCGGACAGCATCGTCAATAGCTTTGTCGGTGGCTGTACGTCCCCTCTTGGGCGCAAACACCTGCGCCACGCTCGTCTTGCCCGGTGCACCCGTTCCTGCTGGCTTCGTCAATACTATAGGCGCTGGCTTCTTCTGATCCCGCACCATCCACTCCGGTGCCTTCTGAATCTGTGTCTTCGCGCTCGGTACCGCGAACCTCGCCGGGCCCCCTAAGCCGAACTTGTTGTCTCGCGCCGCATTCGAGCTCTGCTTCCTTATCGCATTCAACACATCCCGTCCCCTCTTCGCGTTCCGCAAAGCCGGCTCACGCACGATACCCCAACTATTCGCCTTCGGATTCGGCACACCGTCCACGAACGCCTTGCCGCGCGAGTGAGGCTCCTGAATGACTTTGCCCACGAACTTGGCCTGATTGACCTCCCGTTTCTTCTCCAGCCCTCCCATGGCCAGCCTTAACTGCTCCTCCTGTTCCTCCTTCGCCCGCCCCTCCTCTCTGATCAGCTTCTTGTAAACCTTCCACCAGCTGCGAGGGTTCTTCGGCGTCAAGATCTTGGTCTCCCAGCCCGGTATGTCTCGCGCGATGAATGCACGCCAGAGTTCGGCATCGGCGTCGGCGATGTGAGGGCTGCGTTCTTCGATGTCGCGGAGTTGCTGCGGGTTGGTGATCTTGCGGAGGACCGGACGGATCACTTCGTAGGGAGCGTCGGCGACATCGGTGATGCCTGGGAGGTTGCGGATGCAAGCCCGTTGGGTCATGGAGACGAGGGAAGCGGCCGGCATCTTGGTTGTCGTCGTGTATGTGATGGGTTGATAGGGCCGTGAACCTTTCTGATTATTTTGCAAGGGAATCCGGGACGCAAGGTGAACAAAGAGTGAGTATCGGCCAGGGCCTCGAATATCGAGAGTGGCTAATGCCAGCAAAGCAATGTCTCGAAGTCGACCGGTCTAGTATGAGGACTTGAGGATGGACACATGGTGGTCTTTATATCGTCTCTGAGCATTGCTGGTACATTGGCCTTCGAACAGTGACAATGGACGTCACGGCGAGGACAATAGCATGTGCCCGCCCCACAATTCAAGCGCCACCAGCCGCTACCCGCGCTATTGTCACAACTCTATTGTTAGCACGCTGCACGCCTCATCACGTGTGAGCTTTGAAGACATTCAACATGTGACTTTCATCAAAGGCAGAGTGAGATGCTTTTACATGTATGTATTCTGTTGATTGTGTGACCAAGTATGGCGACCCGGGATACGTGATCACGTGCGAGGTGAAAAGGGCGACCCACGCGTAGACCTGGTTTGACATGGCAAAGCAGTGGAGGGAGGCATTGAGCTTCTCGGAAAGGCTGGGTGCGACCTCGAAAATGCAAGTGAGTTCCCAGCGTAGGATGATATGGGGATTTGGATTCGCATTTTGACAGCTATGGCAGCGCCAAAGCGTACAGGACCGCAAACCCTGAGTGCACGGCTGCGGAGGCGTCCAAACAAGCCAAGGTCGCCGAGGAGACAGCGAGAAAAACGGCGTTGTCTATCGTGAGTCCGGACATATCGTATCGTAGAGAAGCCATGACTGAGTAGTCACAGCACGAATACCATGAGCTCTGTGCAAAGGAGACACGGTTGCTGTTGAGCTCTGAATCGACCGGCCCTGTCGAAGATCACCGCCCAGACGAGCACGTCTTCCCCAATCTGCCGACGACCGGGGCTCATATAGGACGCTACACCAATGCGCAGCACTACAACGATGGGCTGTTCTCCGAAGTCTTCAAAGCCCTCGATCCGGACGTGCACTCAGATGGCAAAGGCTCGCTTGTGGCGCTCAAGATCACGACTCCGTCCATGATGACGCCCCCTCACGACTCGAGACGAGAAGCACGTATCCTGACGACTGCCAAACACGAGAGCATCATACCTCTGCTCGAGACCTTCCAAGAAGCGGGCGGCCGGCTGGTCCTTGGGTTCCCATTCATGCCATTTGGTCTCGACGGTCTGCTGCAGCGATCTCAACTCACAGACGACTCGCGTCGCAGCATCCTGAAGGACTTGTTCTCCGGCCTCTTACACATACATAACCTGGGCATCATTCATCGGGACATCAAGCCGGCCAACATCCTCTTGGCGTCGCCCACAGGCCCAGCGTACATCGCTGACTTCGGCATTGCTTGGTCTGCATCTGATCATGCCTCCGAGCCCACAGACGAGAAGATCCTCGATGTTGGTACGACATGCTACCGGCCACCCGAAGTACTGTTCGGTCATCAGGCTTACGGCACTAGCCTGGACATGTGGGCTGCCGGATGTGTAGCGGCGCAAGTAATTTGTCTGCACGGTCAGACTGTATTCGATGCTGGCGATCTCGGCAGTGAGCTCGCGCTGATCAAAAGTATCTTCGAAACGCTGGGGACGCCTGATCTTGATGTGTGGCCGGTAAGGCTCCCGCCACATTGAATGACGGAGTACGCAAGGCTGACATACGACCAAGGAAGCCGCGACATTCCCAGATTGGGGTAAGATGAACTTCACCACATATCTGGGCAAGCAGTGGATTGAAATACTAGCTGGTGCGAAACCAGAGGCCGTTGGTCTGGTCGAGGCACTGGTACGGTATGAGTCTGGCAGCAGGCTTGACGCTCGAGAAGTACGTCGCATCGTGCGTTCTATGTGGGATTCAACTGATCTGGAATAGGCGTTGAACCATCCGTTCCTGCAGTAGCTCAAGTTCTGCATCGTAATTACAATACGACTTCCGTCTGTATCGCGACACTGCCCTCATTTGAGCCAAAGCACCTTGACTGCATTGCACTTGACGCGTAAAGTAGGACATGAGAACGCTCGCAGCATTCTGTGACATACCGGTGCCGTGTTTGGCAAGCTTACGAATTGGAACAAATTGGCGGTGCCAGCTATGAGGTCCCGTCCTGCAGTGTTGAAGAGGAGCATAATGCGTGCCCGGGGCTCGCGACCGGCGGGGTTTCTGCAGCTCACCTTCTCGTACGACTTCAGGTGTAACTCAAGCGGCAAAAGTATTCAGAAAATGATGGTAAGTCGGGCAAAAGGAGGTGGTGGCGACTGAAAGCGTTGATATGCCGTGGACGAGGTCCGGGTGTCGTTTTCGTGAAGGATCTCGTACAGTTTTCCCCCATACAGAAGTTGGGAAGGCGGTTGGAGGCTTGGCATGCCTGCGGTTACCGTAAGGAGTTTAGTCAGGTACGACAGCTCTAGCGCAATACGACGTGCATGATGCAACGTCAACTGCACTGCAGGTTGTCTGCTAGAGCCTACAGCTGTCAATGTGCATAGCCATGTCTCATACCATACCACAACGTGCAGAGATTCCATGGTCTCCCCTATGCTCCTGATCGAGCGAAAACCTGCTTGTACACCACTGTCTGGCCCCTTGTAAGAATCTTGATAAGACTGCTTATCATTGCCGAGTAAGCACTCGATTGGACGGTCTGAAACAAGGCTGGGCTGCACGTCCTCCTGGTTCCTCACCTGGGCCACCGCGTGCCGTACGTCCAGAAGGCGACGACTACACTGTAGCTACTCTCTCTCTTACCGCTTGACGATACCAGACAACGCTTATCTACCTCCTGACCTTCATACAGAATGGCGTCAGAGCACGCCAATAGCAGCTTTGACGGTGCCAATGGCAACGGACCGCAGAACAAGCTCCTCGAGAAGGTCGTCCGCACCCCCGGACGGCAGCCTTCACCGCAGCCAACACATCTGAGTGTACCTGGAGCGACGGCCAACCACGTCCTGCACGAGAAGGGCTCCGGCTATGTGGCGCCCAAGTTCGAAGGCAAGGCGCAGCAGATGGAAGAGGTCATGGACTCCGTAGAGGACAAAGGCTTCATTCCGGGTGATCTGGTGGAAGCCGAGACCAAGTGGTTCTACAATGAGCTGGGCATCGACGACATGTACTTCAGCACTGAGACCGCGGACGCTATCGTGAGTCACATCCACTCGCTCTACGCCGCGAAAGTGGCTGCGTACGCTAGGGACGACAAGAAGTTGGAGATCAGGCTCGATAAGGAAGCGGCGGACCATGCGGTGTATATCGACACGAGCATGCCAGGTTTGTCGTCGACCCACGGGTCCGGCTTCGAGGCCAGACTTGAGGAGAAGTACCTCGACGGGAGCAGAGGTCAGAGGAGCTTCCGAGTGGAGACGTTCAGATCACCGAGCAAGCTTCCGGGCGGGCACGAATCTCAGTCCTTGAGGTGTTACTTCGTCTACCAGGCCAGCTTCAAGAACAAGAATCCGGACCCGGATGAGACGAGTGTCGAAGTCCTGGGTGATGAACGGTTCTTGCAAAAGACGACGGAGAACACGAGGGGCCTGTACCAGCGCGTCATGGATGCAGTCGTCACCCGCACCGGTCCGGTCATAGACATGTATGATATCGAAGGGACGAGAGAAAAGCGTCTGGTGATCGGCTTCAAGCAAGGTTCTGCCCTTGGGCTGTTCACCGCCTTGAGCGATTTGTACCACTATTACGGGCTCACATCGTCTCGCAAATACGTCGAACAGTTCAGCAATAGCATCACGATCATGTCCATCTACCTGCGACCAGCACCCAGTGTCACAGCCGCGCATCCACCCATCGAAGCCAGCATTCACCAAATCATGAAAGAGGTTTCTTTGCTCTACTGCGTGCCACAGAACAGGTTCCAGTCGCACTTTAGCAGTGGTCGGCTGTCGTTGCAGGAGTCGATATACGCTCACTGCGTCTGGGTCTTCGTGCAGCATTTCCTCAACCGGCTCGGGAACGAATACAACACATTGACGTCTGTGTTAGACGTCAGCAATAACGTGCATGCCGAACTGTTGTCCAAGCTGAAGAAGCGCCTGCGTACGGAAACATTCACCGCAGACTACATTTTGGAGATCATCAACCAGTATCCCGACCTGGTCAGATCTCTGTATCTCGCCTTCGCCAACACTCATTACGTCCAGACCCGCGGCGAGAAGGACGACTTCCTGCCCACGCTGTCGTATCTACGCATGAAGGTCGACCGCGTACTCAAGGACAGCGAGCTTCAAGATCTGATTTCGAAAACGGCCATCAACGAACACCATCAGATGGTCATGACTGCCTTTCGTGTATTCAACAGTAGCGTCCAGAAGACCAACTTCTACACGCCAACAAAGGTCGCGCTCAGCTTCCGTCTCAACCCAAGTTTTCTGCCACCAGAAGAGTACCCGCAACCGCTGTATGGCATGTTCCTCGTCATCAGCTCTGAATTCCGTGGCTTCCACCTCCGTTTCCGCGACATCGCGCGTGGTGGCATCCGAATCGTCAAGTCTAGGAGTCGCGAGGCGTATGCCATCAATGCGCGGTCCCTGTTCGACGAGAACTACAACCTGGCAAACACCCAGCAGCGGAAAAACAAGGACATACCGGAAGGCGGCAGTAAGGGAGTGATCTTGCTTGACATCCAGCACCAAGACAAGACGACGGTGGCCTTTGAAAAGTACATTGACAGCATCATGGACCTGCTCCTACCGCCCACGAGCCCGGGTATCAAGGACCCGATTGTGGACCTGCACGGCAAGGAGGAGATTCTGTTCATGGGTCCGGACGAGAACACGGCGGACCTGGTCAACTGGGCAACCGAGCACGCGAGAGCGAGAGGCGCGCCGTGGTGGAAGTCGTTCTTCACGGGCAAGTCGCCCAAGCTAGGCGGTATACCACACGATGCGTACGGTATGACGACGCTGTCTGTGCGTGAGTACGTGCTGGGCATCTACCGCAAACTCAACCTAGACCAGAGCCAAGTGCGGAAATTGCAGACGGGAGGTCCGGACGGTGATCTTGGGTCGAACGAGATCTTGCTTGGTGGGGAGAAGTACTGTGCCGTCGTGGACGGTTCAGGCGTGCTCGTCGATCCCAACGGTCTTGACCGAAGCGAGCTGCGGCGCTTGGCGAAAGAGCGCAAGATGATCGTCCACTTCGACATCGCCAAACTCTCCAACGAAGGCTATCGCGTGCTGGTGGAAGAAAGCAACATCACCCTTCCATCCGGCGAGGTCGTCAACAACGGCACAACCTTCCGCAACACCTTCCACCTCCGCGAAGCCGAGCAATACGATCTGTTCGTCCCGTGCGGTGGCCGACCCGAGTCCATTGACTTCTCCAGCGCAAGCCGGCTCATTGTCAAGGGCAAGGCGATCGTACACTACATCGTCGAGGGCGCCAACCTCTTCATCACGCAGGAAGCGAAGCTCCGCCTGGAGAAGGCCGGCTGCATCGTCTTCAAGGACGCCTCGGCGAACAAAGGCGGCGTCACTTCGTCCTCGCTCGAGGTCCTCGCATCCCTCTCCTTCGACGACAGGAACTTCCTGTCCCACATGTGCGTGCAAGCCGACGGCACGGTCCCGCAGTTCTACCAGGACTACGTCAAGCAAGTGCAAGCCGTGATCCGGGAGAACGCGCGGCTGGAGTTCGAGGCCATCTGGCGCGAGCACGAGGAGACCGGGGTGGCGAGGAGCATCTTGAGCGATCGGCTCAGCATGGCGATCACGAAGATGGACGAGGAGTTGCAGGGGACGGAGTTGTGGGACAATGTCGAGTTGCGGCGGAGCGTGTTGAGCGATGCGCTGCCGAAGCTGTTGCTGCAAGACATCGGGTTGGAGAAGATCATGGAGAGGGTGGGTCTACTTTGTCTTGTTGATTTGTGGTTTTATCGGGATGGTCTTTACTGACGTGTCGACGTGTAGGTCCCGGACAACTATCTCCGCGCCATCTTCGGCTCCTTTCTCGCGAGTCGGTTCATCTACACCATGGGGATTTCGGCGTCGCCAGTGTCGTTCTTCGCTTTCATGAACAAGCGCATGGCGAGCGTGGGACACCGCACATAGAGCAGACAAGATTGAGACGATTTTCCTTTTACCTTCTTTCGTGCGACCTTGGCGGAGATTGACCGCAACGCAGAAGGAATGCAAGTTCGGGGCGCTCGGGGCGCATTCCTTCGATAGATCGCTGGGCGTCAACATTGTAGCGTTGTTTTTCATCTTAGAAAGTCATGTGGAGAAGTTCGTGAACTGGACGGTCAAGGGTCGCAAGGACAGATACAGTGCATGTTTGTCGCTTGCTTTCGCCTTCGACCGCGTAACTCCTTCATCTTCTGTTCCACACAAAGTTCCCGCTGCTTAGCTTCATCACCCTCTATCCCTACTTGCAATTCCGAACCAAGAGGTACGTGGCGTGGTAAGCGAAACGCCTTACCTGGTCATCAGAGATCACACGAGTTATGCCGTTCACAGACGTCCGGAACCAAGCAGCTGATCACCAGCCAAGCAGATACCATTGGATCCAGGTGAAAATGGCCGCCAAAGCCTCCTCGTCCGCGGCGTCGCGCCGGTCCAGCCGCATCGCCAACGCAGCGAAAGCGGCGCCCAAGGAGTCCTCGCCCGCCAAGCCCAACACGAAAGCCAAACGCGCCGGCGTGACCAAGACGACGGCGACCATCAGCAAGCCGAAGGCGGCGGGCGTGAAGAAAACATCGCCGTCGAAGACGAACAACAAGAAGAAGGCCGCGACGCCGAAGAAGGGTGCCGCCTCCTCGTCCGCGAAGAAGACGGCCTCGGCGAAGAAGACTGCTTCTTCTTCTTCTTCGTCGGCGAAAAAGGGCAAGAATGACGGGAAGAGCCTGTTGAGCATGGCCGGTGAGGCGGTGGAGAAGGGGTTGGAGAAGGGCGCCGAGGCGGCGAATGATGTCGTCGAGACGGGTCAGAAGGTGTTTGAGAACACGAAGACCACGTTCTCTGACAATGCGGTATGTTTTTCGCCTTTGATTCAGTAGCTTGTTGTTATACCTACGTGGCTCGATGAATGGCGGCTAACCTTTTTTCTCTCTTTGCTACAGAATGCGCGCCGCTCCGCGTCTCCTCCGAAAGATCGCGGCAACAAGAGCGCGAAGAAATAAGGATGTCCGGCTGCGTCGAGCTGGCCGTCTGGTAAGCATAGGGAGTAGGAGTCGAATGGACTGGCATCTGACTCGGTCATGTTGAAAGGTGTTATGTGCGCGATCGCCAGCGGTGGAGTTTCGTAATGTATTGTTCTCTTAGGAATGTAGGAGTATCTCAGCTATTCATTTGGTTGGACTTCTGATCCGTCAACAGACTGAAGGGGAAGATATCACTCGTTCGAGGAGGTTTTTTGGTTTAGCTGCACGACTGGTTGTATCTGTGGTGGTACGCGTTGGGTGAGGGCCATGCCGACGCCGAGAAGGTGGACAATCATCGCCACCAGTGAAGCTCCGTCCAGTAACCCGGTGAAACTGGCAATGACCCAACGTAGGTTATGGAGACTCCTGAAAGTGGTTTGCCTCGTCCGATTGGCCTATCTATATGATCATTGCGGCGGTGGCGAGGGATAAAGGAGTCAAGGCCAGGGGACTGGATGAGGCTTTGCCAACGCCTGAAACCAACAATACGCGCGTGGCTGATGGCGGGTGTGACCTTGGGATGCTCGCGTCTTGGTTGCGGCCACCTTGCATCGTCAGTCTCGAGTTGTCGTTTGCCTGGCAAACAACGTAAGGTCTGTGGTCCTGTACCCATCACACAGTGGCAAATCGTTACCCCAGCATTTCAACTTTCAAAGCCGCAGGTGAGGAGGGACCATCGTATCCCTTTCAACCCTAGCCTAAAGCAGACAACAACCCATCTGCCAACACTCCAGACACCAGAGACACCACCCGCGAACCAACATCACCGCACCTACAGTATTCACCTATCGCTCTTGGGAAGGAGGACGATACACACACGCCAGAGTCGCAACGCGCCGATAACACCATTTCTCCACTCAAACAGACACCAAACACGCGCGATCGCAAATTTCACATGATAATTCCGCACCACACGACCACCACTCCTAGGCGAGCATTCCCTTCTCAAAGGACACACAGCACATCACCTCGAGGGACCAGCGCTCAGATGCAGTCGCAAAGACAACAGCCTTTGCTGCTATGAGCGCAAGCCCGTCAATAGCACCGCAAACTTCCAATCCACAGGTACACCATCCCCTCGACCCGTCCCATCCCTCTTCCTCTTCTCGCAGCATGGCCTCCGAGCAGTCATCCTCTCCGGCAGTAAGCCCGGTACCTTTCTACGCCACCCGGACATGGGTTTCCCAGGCGGTCGTGGCGTCTTTCATGGCGGGAGGCGTGGCTGGTGCGGTCTCTCGGACGGTGGTGTCTCCTCTGGAGAGATTGAAGATCTTGTTGCAAGTGCAGAGCACGGGACAATCGGAGTACAAGATGAGTATCAACAAGGCGTTGGCCAAGATATGGCGGGAAGAAGGGTTTCGCGGGATGTAAGCAGATCCAAGTCCAAGTCTTCGCTTGCCTTTTCAATAACGACTTTTTTGATAGGATGGCTGGCAACGGCACGAACTGTATACGTATTGTGCCGTACAGTGCGGTGCAGTTCGGCAGTTATAACTTCTACAAGCGGGTGCGTGGCCATACTTGCTCAGGAGTGCTTGAGTGCGACTGATGAACATGGCTGTAGTTCTTCGAGGCTTCACCCGGCGAGCCTCTCTCACCCGGCCGCCGTCTCCTGTGCGGCGCCACTGCCGGTGTCACCTCCGTCACCTTCACATATCCGCTCGACATCGTTCGTACGCGCCTCAGTATCCACTCCGCCTCTTTCTCCAAACTGCAACGCGAAGCCGGCAAGAAGCTCCCCGGTATGTGGGAGACGATGACGAAAATGTACCAGACCGAAGGCGGCGTCTGGGCTCTATACCGCGGCATCGTGCCCACCGTCGCCGGCGTTGCGCCGTACGTCGGGCTGAACTTCATGATCTACGAGAGCGTACGCCACTACATCACCCCGGAGGGACAGGCGAACCCGAGCTCGATCGGCAAGCTATGCGCGGGCGCGATCGCGGGAGCCGTGGCGCAGACCTGCACGTACCCGCTCGACGTCCTGCGCCGGCGCTTCCAGATCAACACCATGAGCGGGATGGGTTACCAGTACAAGAGCATCGTCGACGCGGTCCGCGTGATTGTGGGCCAGGAAGGCCTGCGCGGGTTGTACAAGGGGATAACGCCCAACTTGCTCAAAGTCGCGCCGAGTATGGCCAGCAGCTGGCTCAGCTTCGAGATGACGCGGGATTTCTTCGTCAGCTTGAATCCGGAGTTGGAGGCGACCTGAGGGAGGGGCGACATCGTTTCGAACCGGGGTCGACAACCTGTGTTATTCACCGTTGGCGTTTTTAAGGGGAAAAGGACGGGACGGGGTATGGGAGGGAAAACGCAGAAAGCATCTTTGGGTCAGGAGGAGTCGACGGAGCGAGGCGTCTGAGCATTTCTTCCCGTCACTACATCGTGGCATTACTATTGACGGCGTGCTGCGCGGCGCGTAGAAGGTTAAAGAGGGGGGCCTGTAAGACAGTGGAAGATCCTGGATAGATGTATAGTAATTCGCGGCCTAAGCACCTATATATCATTACATCTACAACTCTTATACTACAAGTATAGAGCCGGTATTCTTCATCTACAAATTACTTCGTGTGATCCTTAATAAACATACCTTGAGAGTTGTAAAGTGAGGGTGAAAATCACGTGAAGCCTCGGAAGTTGAAGCCTCGGACCGCTACGTTGCACCGACATCAACGATAGCCCGTAGTGTTCCTCCGTTGTGCATCCACCCACGCCTTGCTTCGGGAATTTTCCTGTAACCGAAGCGATTCGTCATTGTAGGGACATATTGATTGATATATAAAAGTAGGTCTATATAAATCACGTCCCTGTCACTCCAGTCGCAAGCGAGAGGTGAGTGAGCAGAGACAGGCAGCATGCTCGCCACCCTTTTCGACCGTCTGTGGACTCCCACCCTGCTCTACGCCCTCTCCGTCTACACCATCAACTCCCTCCAACACCTCGCCCCGCAGCCCATCTTCGCCTACGCCCTCCTCGCCGCCTGCACCATCTACTACGCCCAGCTCGCCGTTGTCGCCATCTACTCCGAGCGCAAGATCGCCGCCCTTGGTTCGCACGCGCCCAGTCGCCGGACATGGACGCCCTGGAACCTGAACCTGCTGTTCACGGCGATCTGGTACGTCGTGCACCACCGGAATTACGACTGGTGGCTCGGTCATTTTGCGAAGGCCGGGAATAAGAAGCTGCCGTGGACGGTGGAGGCCGTGGCCGTGGGACAGCGGCTGGTGTTCACGGCGGACGAGGAGAACATCAAGGCGATCTTGGCCTCGCAGTTTGCGGATTATGGCAAGGGCCCGCAATTCCGCAAGGAGTGGAAGGACTTTCTGGGGTTGAGCATCTTCACCACCGATGGCGACCTCTGGCACAACTCCCGTACCTTGCTCCGCCCGCAATTCATCAAAGACCGCGTCTCCGACCTCCACACCTTCGAAACACACACGCATGCTCTCCTTCCTCTGCTCGCGGGCGGCCACGACGGCGCGACCGTGCGGGCAGACGACCTCTTCTTCCGCTTCACGCTCGACGCCGCGACGGACTTCCTGCTGGGCAAGAGTGTCGACAGTCTGCACAACGGGCAATCGGAGTTCGCGACGGCGTTCGCGGAAGTGCAGCGCGTGCAGAGCCTAATTGCGCGCGCGGGGCCGATCAACGAATGGATCCCGCGCAAGAGCTTCTTCGCGAACCTCAAGGTGCTGAACGCGTTCGTGGGCACGTACATTGATCGCGCGCTGCAGTTGCCGCCGGAGGAGCTGGAGAAGAAGACGAAGAGCGATGAAGGGTACACGTTCTTGCATGCCTTGGCGAGCTACACGCGAGACCGGGATGTCCTGAGGGATCAGCTCGTCGCGGTGCTGCTCGCTGGCAGGGACACGACGGCCGTGACTTTGTCCTGGCTGTTCTACGAGCTGTCCCGACATCCGGAAGTGGTGCGTAAACTGAGACAGGAGATTGTCAATTGCGTCGGCCTACAAAGCGAGCCGACGTACCCTGATCTGAAGAGTATGCGCTATCTCCAGCATACCATCAACGAAGTCCTGCGGCTTTACCCCGTCGTGCCGTTTAACGTGCGCGTGGCGCTGAAGGACACGACGCTGCCGCGTGGCGGCGGACCAAATGGCGACGAGCCGATGGGTATCCTGAAAGACACGCCGATCGGGTATTCGACTTTGGTCTTGCAGCGCCGCGAGGACATCTACCCACCCACGTCCTCCGGCTTCCCACACCACCTCTCCTTCGTGCCCGAGAGATGGGACGACTGGACCCCGAAGTCGTGGACCTACATCCCCTTTAACGGCGGTCCGCGGATTTGCATCGGTGAGTGAAAGGCTCCAACTGACTGACTGACATCGAGACAGGCAAGGCGTTGGGAGAGGAAAGCTAACATGCGCGACCACATCCAGGCCAGCAATTCGCCCTCACCGAAATCGCCTACACGGTCGTGCGCATCTTGCAAAACTTCGACAGGGTCGAGTGCAGGATGGAACAGTCGCCGATGCTGAAGAGCGATATTGTGCTGCAGCCTGCGGCGGGCGTGCACGTTGCGTTTTTTCGGGAAGGGGACGGGAAAGGGATGAGCGCGGCTGTGTAAAAGGAGTGGGTGGTGAGTTATAACGACGTGCATGAGATCGAATGCCTATGTGTATGACCATCTGTATCGCTCGACATTGTTACAATGTTTGTCTTTCACAACTGCTCCCGATCTCGTGGGGGTGATACTGGTTGTTCCACAGACACTCCGACGTGTTCAGGTTCCGCGGCCGCAGAACTCGGCTCTACGCCCGACGAATGTTGCTTCGGATGCCGCGACTCCATTCGGATGATCCGTTTCGCGTCATCGAGCGCGGTACATGAGGAACCACCAGAGACATTTATACTCGCCAAGCGTGTGCTTAATGATCGGAATGGTGGACGGATCATGTTTCGTGGTTCGTTTGCTCCGTCGGGGAGTAGAAACGCCCGAGCTTGTTGCTCTTCGGCCATCTCAAGCGCCCGAGAAGGAGCTCTTGTATCGCCCGAGCACGGGAACATCACATTCTCAAGGGTGAGGTAACATGTCTACGATATCCTGTTCTCACCGTCACATTGTGAGAGAACGCTGTTCGCGACAAGTAAGCGACATATGATGGTGACATTTCGGCCGTTGACATTTCCATCTCGGGGG
>Ga0268244_10000053_pt1 | contig 46095 bp, 49 predicted proteins | sample AgamicMgSfe_FD_200258 | JGI IMG/M metagenome (GOLD analysis project Ga0268244, IMG submission 200258) | Agave microbial communities from Guanajuato, Mexico - Mg.Sf.e (v2) (version 2) | ecosystem: Host-associated > Plants > Phyllosphere > Phylloplane/Leaf | place: Guanajuato, Mexico | collected... | reverse complement strand
CCCCTCCGCTCCCGGCCACCCCACGACAACCGTCTCCCTCCCCGAATCACTCTCGTCCAACTTCTCCCTAAACACCCTCCCCTGCGCACTCAAGTCCCTCAAAAACGAGAGGTACTGATCAAACACCCTGGCCGCATTCTTCCCCTCCTCGTCCTGCTCGCCCTCCTCATCCGCTTGCTTGAACAACTCCCGCCGCCGCGTCTTGCAGTCCTCGTAGTTGGCCCACTTGGCGCTGGCGTTCAGGTCCTTGGCCTCGCGGATCAGGTAATCGACCTCCCACTTGTCCGACGCGGTCAAGTCGACCGGCCGGTTCTCCGGACAGGGCGTGCCGTTGACTTTGTTCATGACGATGATGCGGGCGGCGAAGAGCGGCTTGTCGTGCATTTCCGCCGATTGGCGGGCGAGGTGGGAGAGGAAGGCCGGGTCGGCGGGGGTGTCGGACGAGGTGTAGGTTTCGGCGGGGCTGGTGTCGTCGCTTGCTGGAGCGGATGGTGTGTCGGATGGTTCGACGGAGGCGGCCGGCTCGGATTCGTCTGGCTTTGTGGTGTTTTCTTGCGCGGCTGACGGTTCGGTTGGAGGAGGTGCGGCCATACCCATCATCGTGCGCTCGAACTCCTGGATCTTCTCCTTACCCGTGTCCTGGATGCGATCGATCTCCTCTTCCTCCATCGGCTCGGCAAAGATCCACATCATCGAGTTCTTGTCTTTCTCCTCACCCTCCTGCATCGTCTCGAAATGAAGGCGCATACTGCGACCTGGGAACTGCGCCGTCGCCATCTCGAGCACCTCGTTCATCATCTTCAGACTCACCCTGAACTCCCGGTCGCCTAGCGTCGGATCTACTTGACCGTGCATGGCGCGATCGATCTCGTGGATGGGCAGGTACTGGAAACCGAAGATGCGCTCGATGTTGTGGTATGCGACGAAGATGCCGTCCATGCGCCCCATACGAGCTTGCAGCATGTACTTGAGCATGGTGGAGCGGAGCATGTCGTAGTACTCGCGCTCGTAGGACATCCAAAGCCCGTGGAGGGTTTGGATCTCATACCCGAGCATCTCCTCGAAGCCGCCCGTTTGCATGCGGATACTGACGACCGCGCGAGTCTTGAGATCGAACATGCCTGTGCCGGGGAGGCGAGGGTCATAGGCGTCGAGCTGGCTGCGCATGAGGAAGTCGCCCATGGTCGTGTACTGGAAGCTCTCGGGCTCGTCTTTCTCCTCCGCGGTGATCTTGCTCTCGTCCGATGAAGACTTGCGGTATCTTTCGAAATCTCCCGTCGGAAGCGTGAGCAGCTTCTCCATACTCTTACCGAGCATCATGAGCACATTGGCAGAGTCGTACTCTTTGTCTGCATCAATCGCATACGTTTCCGACTCCGGCTTGTAGCGTAGAAAGATGGCATTTGGCGCACGGTTGATCCGAGTGAAGTCCACAAGTCTGAACGAAGACGACTTTGATAACATAGCCGTGTTGATGTTCCGGAAGTTCGAAAGCAGATAGTGGAAGTGACCCAGCGTGCTCGTCATGCTGGAGGTACTGCCCACGTACTTTTTGCCATGGCTCCTGGCCAGGGTGGAAAGTGTCGTGTCCCGCGAGCTCGTCTTGTACTCCTTGAGCATGTTGTAGTCGAACTCGGCGACGGGCATGATCTTCTGCAAGTACGGGTCGAAGTTGTAGACACGCGAGTGTGGGTCTTGGAGCTGGTAGACGCCGGAATTGAAAAGCACGCGGTCCAGCCCGTATTGCAAGCCAGGCACAGGCGGCTGCTCGATATCGAGAGCGGTCACGGAGAGGGTGGCGGGATCGACCGTACTGATGTCTGCTGCAACTGGCGGTGTCCCTTTTTTCGACGAGGCTGCCACGATTGAGGGATCGTTTTGCGCTGAGGCCATGACCACTGTGAGAGACTTATGTTGACCGTCTTGCGATGACACTTCGAGACGCTGAATGCCCTTCGATTTCTTCTTGTCAGCGACATCCCGAGGCGCTATGTTGGGTGAGCGTCGGAGTCTGTGACCCCTTCCGCTGGCCGTATACTCCTTAACTTTCGTCTCTCCTTTCTTTGGCTCGGCAGACATCTCTGCTTGAGCTGGTTTAGTGGATTTATCGGATTTGGCAGGTTTATCAGGTTTGGCAGGTTTATCAGTTTCGGCAGGCTTGCCAGATTTGGCAGATTTGACAGGTGTGGCAAGCTTCGCAGGTGTGGCAGGTTTGGCAGATTCAGAGGATTTATGAGAAGGTCTGGCCAGCTCAGAAGGTCCAGCAGGCTTGAGAGGCGATGTACCGGGAGACTGCGCACGCGCTGACGTCTGCAAGGACCCGTCACCGACCTGCTCGCCTTGAGCTGGTGCGTCGGATCCTGTCGCCAAGGCTTTGAGAGCGGCATATTTTTCGTCCTTCGCCACGGTAGTTTCCGCCACATCACTGCCATCACTCATCATGGCCGTGAGAAAGTCGTCGAATCTGGCGTCTTCGCGTCGCCGAGTCTCAAGCTCCCGCCCACTGGTTGTTTTGACGTCGACTGTAGCAGCGTTCTCTTTGCCGTCCGTTGAGCCGGGCTCCATCTTATTATCAGATCTCGTACGGTGGACAAGGCGACTCACATCCGTAGAGGTAATATGGCGCACCGGGACCTGTGGAGCCTGGTCGAGTAACAGTTTCACTCGTTGAAAAGAGATTGGTGCCTTTTCGTTCGCATCATGGCCGCTCTGTGTCTTATTGTCTGACGTTCGACCAGCACTGAATGGACTTCCAACTGCTTCGGCAGCGCCGTGAAGCTTCAAACTGTGACTTCTATTGTCGTCCGACTTGGCAGCGGATCCAGACTTACTCGACGGAGGCGATACTTTCTGACTGGGTGTCCAGAAGCTCTTTGCGCGATCCCAGATGGCCCTGGCGAACGTAGGCGTCTCTTGCTTAGGCGTCTCTTGCTTAGGCGTCTCTTGCTTAGGAGTTTCAGCCTGCGTCTTCTCCGCATCACTCTCCCGTTCCTGTCCAGCCGTGGCCTCTCTTTGGCTTGCGGTCTGTTCCGAGAGACTCATTTCACCCAGATACGCTGGCGAGTCCCCAAATCCATCGTCATTATCGTCGTCCTTCTTGAGCTTCGATTTTGATTTTGATTGCGATTTCGATTTCGACTTCGTTGCCGACTTTGACTTCGCCGTCGGTGTCCGCTCAGAAGGATCTTCCAACATCGTCTCCTCCAAACCCCAGCTTTTCTCTTCACCCGCCGTCTTCACTACGAGAGCCGGACTCCTCAAGTCTGCTAACCGCATCGTATCGTAGCTGGCCATTACCTTTGGTTGCTCATTCGCCCGAACCCCGCCCCAACCTGGAGCTTCCTGCTTCATTCTAATGGCATGAGAAAGTGTGTTGCTTGATGTGCGTTGAGTGGTGAAGGGGTTCGGCCGGACGAACTTGCGCACAAGGGAGCTTTCTGGTGGTCCGCGCGGCTCAGAGGATGACTCTGGCTGCGCACTGCTCTCACCATCACTCTTGGGGAGAATCAAGCCGACGCGCTTTTTTGCTTCGTCCACCGACGAAGGTTGCTCAGCCACCACGTTCTTCGGCCGCGTCTTCTCTTCCGCCTCCCGGTGTTGCTGGACATGAACCGCCCCAAGGCGCGCCATGATATCCTCGAATTTTTTCCTCTCGTTTCCGTCATGCTGTTCGTCGGCCGTCTTGTTCCCGCCCGTTGCCCGTCCTGGCACAGCCTCTTCTGCGCCAGCGGTCCCATTCGACGATACCTCCGCCCGTACAGCTTGTGACGGACTCTTCGAGGAAGCCTTCAGCTCATCGAATGTAAGTTTACCATCACGCCGTGTCGGCGCAGACTGGTTATTTGCACGCGCTCGTGCTCGTTGTCGTACTCGACGTCCCTGTCTTTTATGTGGCGCGAGACTCTTCGCCTCCTCTTTCCCAAGATCTGCCGCAGACACCTCCGATCCTGCATGCTCGCGCACAACATCGTGAACAGGAGACTGATCGGTGGCGACTTGCTCAGGCTGAGGGCTGTTGTGCTGGTATCGTCGCTGCGCCGCTATCGCAAGTTGGTGGCGACAATGTCTGCAGACGTAGCCAGTACCTGGATTGCCTGATGCTTGGGAATATACTGGCCGAAGCATCGCATGTAGAGCAATTCGGGGCAGATGGAAATGTAGGAACACCGAGCACGCGACTTTGTGGAATACATCTACCGTAAGGCATGAAGTTTGGACAATGCCGTATCGAAAGTCACGGATACGGCTCAATAAGTCTCTCGCGCGGCCGTCGCGGGCGGTGATTGATCCAGTACATACATTAGCGGAGATATGGGTATTTTTTGACCGTTCGGGCCTGGCTTCTTTTACGATGCACAGACCTGAAAATAGAACCGTCTTTGAACGGTCCTTTTACGGTATGCTCATGATCTAAGCGGAAACAAATAGTATTTTAACTCAAAGAAAAGGTTTTTCTCAATTGACTGGCTCCGAACGGTCAAAAAATACCCCCACCCGCGGCTATGTATTACTAAGAATCTCCGCCGGCACGCACGGGACGAGGCGTGTCACGTGCGTGCTACGATCAAACTGCACGTGATGCCGCTTCCTAAGCACTCCATTTTCTCGCGGTGACTGGTAGTTGTCCTGGTGTACAATCTCGAGGGCCATGATTCAGGTTCTGTCAGAGGCTGCTCGCTGATATTCAATATGCCATGTCCCACTTATACACTCAGATCACTCGAGAGTAATGCCATCCGGCGGCAACATGCCACGATAATCGCCGGGGTTGTGCAGCCACCGTTGTTCCCACCAATCTTGTTGCTCCGCTTCGACGAACTCTTTCATTGTACGAAGAGTCCACCGCCGTCTTCAGAGCCATTGTCGTCCATCTCGACATCGACAGCTTCGTCGACTGTTTCCGCGTGAACGTCACCGTGTGGTGCCACGGCTTTCTCCACGCCACGAGCCTGGAGAGCAAGGTTGATTTCATTCTGCACCGGCTTGTTATGCAAAATCGGTCCTTCGCATTGTATTTTCTCCCACACGAACACCACCTTCCCTGCTGCTATGCTTTTCTCCCGATCGATCTTGACACGGCCGACGAACCGCGTATCTTGGTATCTTGTCCTGCTGCACCAAACCCGGGGTAGACTCGAATGCAGGTGCGTGTCGTGCTTCATGAACTCTGGGATGGTAAACACCTGGTCCAGGCGCTCCACTTTGCCATCTGCACGCGGAATTTGACCGAGATTTCGAAGGAGTGTCGTGGTGAAGTCAGCCGGGTGATCCTCGATGACTCTGCCGCTCGGATCCGGAATCGGCTCCGGCCTGGCAATGATCTCCGTGCAGCCCATTCTGTTCTTGAGCTGGCCCTTAAAGCGGGTCTGAACCCAGCAATCGAGGAGGAACAGGCAGTCTGGCAAACTTTTGGTGGCCATATTGAGCACACTGTACGCATTGACGTACCCTTGCGGATTTGCCTGGTCGATCGCGATCTGGGTGTCCTCGAAGTTCCTTTTACATCATTAGCGGGTTGGACGTTTAAGGACGAATGAGCAACATATGCTTACCACGAATAGTCGGCATCTTGCCAGCCGGCAAGGCCGTGATAATAGATGATGAGTAGCTCACTTCGGGTCTTCGATCCAAACTCATTACGCCAGTAATCAAGCCACTGGTCCTTCGTCGTGTTTTCTGGGGGGTGGATACGGTGAACCACGCTCTTGGCGACATGAAGGTTGAAGAAATCGCGCATGCGATCACATTTGTCTTGGTGCGCGGATTTCTGCACCTGACCGTCGACCAGTCGTAACGGGACATCTGGATGGAGGTCGTCCACAATGTACAGATGAATCGTGTGGTAGTCATGGTAACGGATCCCTGCTGGCTCCATTTCCTCGAAGTCCATCTTGTTCCATCCTTCGCCCATCTTTGCGGTAATGCTTCTTTATGGTAGTAAGGTCAGTCATAAACGAGCTTCTTGTGTGAGTGAACGCCTTTTTTAAGGAGGGCGCGACGCATGCACCAATGCAGCACGAAGAGGGTGTCTCGGCCGGCGACAGTGGGTACATACCTTTTGTGCAAGATGGCAAAGCCGCCGGGGTTACTAGAAGATGTTGTCGTTGAGGACTGACTGAAAGCAAGAGAGATGTGAGTGGTAAGTCGTGTTTGGCGTGCCCGACCTGTTGTGGTGTGAAGAAGAGAGGTGAGAGGAACGCTGTGTGATCAGAGAAGGAGAAGTAGTCTCTCCTGTGACGGGGCAGATAAGTTGTAAGATGTGAGAAGTAGGAATGAAAGTATACGACGATTCACCACGTGCTGCGAGTGAGTGTGACCGTACTGACAGTGAGTAAGGCAATGGAAGTCCTTGAGCTACAGCAGCCAAGTGAGGACGAGGGGCCCCACCAACATATACGCAGTGTGAACTGGGTCTGCTCTGGAAGCGACAGAGACATCTGAGTCGTCACAGTAAGTTGCTCCTCGGAGTATTCTTCGCACGGTCTGGTTCTCATGCCAAGTTGCGCGTGCAGCAGTTTCCCGTCCATAGCATCGCCGTGGGCAAGTCCCCTTTCTTGGAACACCCGCAGACTTCGCATGCTTTGCACGTGACTGAAGCCGTTCCACGAGGTCCATATTCCGCTCTCTGCTGAACAGGTGGAAGAGGCTGCTGCGGGACGAAGCGGGAGGAGGCGGGACGAGGTCATTCGGCGGCGGTGGCATCGATCAGAGAACGCTCTCATGCCAGGTGTACTAGACTCCGGCGGTTCTCTAGCAACTCGGCAATCATTCAATGACAGTGGAAAGCCCACGAAATCCTTCTCGGTATAGCTTCTGAGGTTTTCTGAAGTAGAAACGTCGTTCATGAAGGTCCACGAAGCGTGATTGAAGTGGGAAACCTCTGGTCACCTCTTTCAGCGCTCGACCGTATTGCACAGGCTGTTTTCAAGCCAGTTGGATCGTTGCGGAAGAGTCTGAGGTCTATTCGTCGTGTTCATGCCATGAGCCCGTCTCATTGCTTCGGAGCTTGGAAGACGTGCAGTTGAAGGGCTTCGGGCGCTTGGACCACCGCGATCAAACGTTCCGGTTCTGCTTCACCCCTCGATACTCATATCTCCATATACATCATCTCAACCCGTGATGCACAATGCGACGACCGCTGTCCATGGGCGGTGAGGGACACATCCCGAACAAGATGGAGGACCTACGGGCGCGCTGGACGCACCTGTACAAAGAGTACCTCCCCAGCCTCGCGAAGGCGCGCGATCCAGTGCAAGATAAATGGCCAGTATACCTCGATCACTGCTTCGCACGGATTATCCTGGACAATGCTGTCGGGGTCGACAAACAATGGACCGAGAGGGTGAAGCAGCCTGCTGTAAAGAACATGTCCGAGGCTCAAATGTCCGCTGCGATAAACTTGGCAGAGCGACTCGCCACCGGCGAAGCAGATCTCAACACCTTGAACGACCGTAGCTTGCAATTTCGGAGTCGTAAGAAGCGGAAGATGGCTGATGGGGAGTCGTCTCCTGCGAAGAGGAAAAAGAACGACTCTCCCACCATCTCTTCGTACTTCCTGCCTTCGCCACCCTCTCCTGCGAACGTCAGTCCCACCGCTGGTAGCGAGTGTGCTGTGGTCGCGAGAAACACGGCACATGATGCTCCGAAATCTGATCGTTCCGACGAGGACATGTTGGACCAACTTTGCAAGATCGCAGACTCAAACCTGACACCCTTCCGCAAGGAGATGCTGACTCTGCTCTGCCAAATCCCGCCGGGTCACTACAGCACGTATCAGGCCATGTCAGACTACATAACGAGAACATCGCACAAAACCTGCGCTCGCGCGGTCGGCAACGCGATGCGCAACAATCCCTTTGCGCCGCAAGTTCCTTGCCACCGAGTCCTTGCGGCTGACGGGTCCCTCGGAGGCTTCGGTGGGCATTGGGGCGAGAATGGCAAGTTCGCGAACAAAAAGCACAGTTTGTTACACGAAGAAGGTGTGCGTTTCGACTCGAAGGGCAAGGTCAAAGGGCCGCCTTTCAGGGATTTCCATGGCTAGGTGTTGACAAGCCACGTTGGACTGTGCCTGAGTATGAAGCAGGTGATGCTGCATGTTTCGGCGAGAATGAAGATGCGCCTTAGCAGCCAGCATACGTCTGGCTTTCAGTTAGGGGTCTAGCGAAGTGCATTGTCAGCGTGGCCGAAGGTGGGCGTGTTCGCATTCCAGGCGCGCGTCCTATCCAAAACAAGCCTACCACTGCGCATCTCCCGCCGCGAAGCCTTTTAGTTCTCCTTCGAACACTCAACGACGCTGCTGCACGAACAATACACAGTCACCATGGCGGCCCTTCAGACGCTGTTCAGTACTACATTACTGCTGACCGTTGCGCATGCTATCAGTGGGTGTCGAACGTCACAAAAGATGCCAGATCTTCAAGACGCTGACCGCTCGCAGCCGCTGTCCCAAGTCAAACAGACACTGTCAGCTCCTCAATGACCAGAGGTGCCGCACTTGCTTCTCCCACCTCTTACTCTTTCGCGTTCACCGTCACCCAGCCGACAACCGCTTGGCAGGCACCGACCTTTGCAACCCCTGCGCCCTTGCCACCATGCACGGACAAGATGTGCCCGAACCTCGACGGGAAATCGTGCATCGACAGTCTCGGCCATGTCTACGGTGTCCTCTGTGACACGCGATTCAGCGGCGTGGTGCTCACCAACAGCGGTAAGAAGCTCATGATGGAGAAGGAGAGACGGGATGACGAGGCAAGTGGGCTGGGGTCGGAGATGGTGCTCAACGAAGGCGGCGTACTGGAGAAGAGAGATTTCACCGGTGAGTCATGTCAAGGAGTCCAAGACACGTCTTGAAGACCTGTGCTGACTCTCTACTGTTGATAGGTACCTTCGATGGTTGCGCTGGGTACTGCGACACGATGTTTCAGAACGAGTGCCTGGGTGTCGCTTTTGCTGGCGGTTACTGTATGGCTTTCGACGCCGTCAGTGGGACCTTCAATGCGCCGGGTGAGATCGCGGCGTTGAGGCAGTGATCGGTACTTTGACTTCGACACGTCTTGGTTCGTGTTGCAGAGACTGTGACCTGCAGTACAGCATGTATGGACGAGAAGAGTTATGGTTTGTAGTCCGTGCCGAAGAAGTCTTCTCATTGCGTAGTCGGCCAAGTGTCGAGCACCGAAGCTGCTGTCGGCTTTCAGCTACATGTATGCCAGCGTTTCGCATTGCGGTACTGAACAAAGTCCAGATTATTATTCAGGATCTCCATCGGTGTCGTGTTCACGCTCATAGCCTTCTAAACCAAATTGCAGAAATATTTACCACGTGAGAGCATTGATAAGGGACATGTCGTCGAGTGAACGGTGTTGGTATTGGCCAAGGCGGTCAATCACGTGACCTAGGTTTCTTCACGACGAATTTCCAGACATCACATCCTCGCACATACATACACGTACGCCTATATGTACTGTAGGCATGACAGGGAGCGAAGTATTCGGCAGTCGTAACAGTTATGCGCATGGTTGACAGCACCGCAAACGACTGTTAACATGCCTACTCAACACACTCACGTCAAGGCAGATACCTGGCTTTTCCTTCGCCTATCCTCAGACTCGTTGAAGTGCATCCAGATCAAGCCTAACCAGTAGGTACCCACGCTTTTCTTTCCCTCTGCGCTGATCTGTCGCATACGATGTACTCCTGCAAGCCCAGCACAAGCTGAAGCCAGGCGCAGGATCATCGAAGTCGGCAAGCTCGGCTCGTTTCCTTCCAATCTCCTCTTGGGCCGGCCGTACTATTACACATACGAGGTGGTGGAGAAGAGGGAAGATGAGGCGTACAGCAGACTACGGATAGTGCCGCCGAGCGAGCTGAACGCCGATGCGGTCAACGAGGAGGTTACTGCATCCGAGTCACGAGGCGAGCCGGCCACGCCCAATGCGAACGTTTCCGATCCGTACGACATCCTTGCGGAGGACGGCACGGTGATGATGAAGAACAATCGCCTCACAGTGGATGATGCGACTCGACAAGCGCTGTCACATCAAGATATCGAGGAGCTCAAGAGATCGGCGGGAGGGAAGGAGATCATCGAGAAGATCCTCGCGAACCATGCCGGTCTGGACGAAAAGACGATCTTTTCCAAAGCCAAGTATATGCTGCGCAAGACGAAGAAGTATCTGAAGAGGTTCACAGTCTTGCCGATGGATCTGGGAAACTTGATCGAGTATGTTTTCGAGAAGGAACCGCCGAGGATATTAGAGATGAGACAGGAAACCCTGGGTCTAATCACGGCTTGGATCAATGTGCATGTCACGAGTGAGCAATGCGTTCCGCGCAGTGATAATGGGAAGAGAATTGGAGGAGGCAGGTGGCTGGTGGTTGACGAAACGGGCGGACTGATCGTGGCCGCGCTCGCTGAGAGAATGGGTATACTGTATCATTCAAAGCTTGAAAACGAGCGGCCGGACGATGCGAGTACGAACGGAATGGTGCTTGATCACGAAGAAGTGCCCAACGGAGGGTCTGGACCAGGTGTACGCACTGACGACCAGGCGGCGGACTCCAACGGTCAACCTCTGCTACCCAAGCCGCTCGCATCAGATGCCGATACGTCAAGCAGGAAATCTAACGCGAGTGAGCGTTTCCATCAAGACTTTCCGCCTCCAGCGATGAGCAACGCGCTCACAATCCTCCATCCGGCGGCGCAACCAAACATTTCATTAGTAAAATACTTCGGATACGACGCCAATACACCGGACCCATCGCACCCCTTGCACACGCACCTGAAGTCGCTCTCGTGGTTACAGCTCTTGTATCCGGACGAGGACCCGACATACTACGAGCCTGAGCACGTAAGCGAGCCGGAGCTCGCGACGTGGAAAAGCGGCAAGCGGGGCACGTACTGGAAGAAGCGCCGACGGTGGGAACGGTGCAAGGCCATCGTGGACGAGACGAGAGAAGGTGGGTTCGAAGGTGTCGTGATCGCCTCCAACATGGACGTCGCGACGATCCTGCCGCACGCCGTGCCTCTGGTGCGAGGAGGCGGGCACGTCGTTGTATACAGCCCGACGGTCGAGCCGCTCGTCAAGCTCGTCGACCTGTACTCCAAGGAGCGCCGGGCGGCGTACATTCAGCACGTGGCCAAAGGCACACCACCAGACCCGGAAGACTTCCCCGTTGACCCGCGGTTACTGCTCGCGCCCACGCTGCAGACGAGTCGGGTCCGAGATTGGCAGGTCCTGCCGGGACGGACGCATCCGATGATGACTGGGCGCGGGGGCGCGGAAGGCTACGTTTTCACGGCGCACAAGGCGGTGCCGTTGGAGGGCGGAGTGGAAGCGAGAGGGAATTTTTCTGGGAAGAGGCGGAAGGTAGATGTTAGTGTGGCGGTGGACGGCAAGGCGAATGGAGACGGTGCTGTCGGTACACCTTCATGATGAGCAGCACGGCTTTTGCCGCATGTAAGTGCGCTTGCTTTCGCCGGACGTACATTCATGCCATACTTAGGCAGCCTGTCGTGTGAAGGTAGACCAGATTCCTTTGTCTCGTCCACGAGTGGCTCTCACGGAGAACTTCCCGCCAATCGAGAGCCGAACTCTGCAGTAGGAGAAGGTAGCAGCGAGTCTCGTTATCAACAACATTGAAAGCGCATCATGGCGTGAAGGACCGACGTCAATCTACCGAACTGTTTCTACATCAAACAACTTGAACGCGGAGCATGCCCCCAAGTCCGTACGCAGATACATGTACCACGCACACGATCATGATGGAAGGGCGCTCCGATAGAGCTTGGAACTTTGAACAAGGTCGGCAATGGAAGAAGATATGGTATGTGGATATACTCTCCTCATCAAAGATAACTCCATCAATCGACAAACCCGCCGGATCACAGGTAACTGAGTCACCCATCCCAGCCGCCTGAACCAGAATCGTCCGGCCAAGCGTCCTGTTAGAACTGAATCGGCTGCGTCACTGCTGCATGCTCGAGAGAGCTCGCAGAACTACGTGCAGGCTGCAAAGTGACCGGGGTAAAAGTTATTGCCCCCACTCATCGCCCGGCGTGGGAGTTCATTTCGGTATTCACGTTTGTGATCCGAAGGATCAATTCAACTTCACCCCGTGGCCGCGCCGTTGCGGCCGAGAACAGCGACAGAACCAACCCATCAACGCGCACTGGCGGATCTATGCGGGCTCGATTGTGACAATGCATGCACGGCGTTTCAGCAAGCGCATCCGCTCTTTGCGCACCAAGCAAACGTCATCCCACCACGAAGAGACGATGTTCGGTGAGCGCAAAGTTTCGACGCTGTCAAAACCGCTCACGACAGCCCGATTGTGCGTCTGACTTTCCCCATGGTCTTGACTGCGTTGCTGGCAGCCCGCTCTGCACCCTCGGCGGCCACGGCCTCCAATTTCGCTTTATCCTGCACGAGGTCGTTATAACGTTCGCGAACGGGCTCTATCGCCTTGTTGATCGCGTCGGCTACCCGTTCTTTCAACGTACTCATACTGCAGCCACGAAGCTGTTGCACAAGATCCTCTTGGGAGGTAATTGTTGGGTCGTCCACTGTATGGTACAGGATGTCCAGCAGATTGCTCACACCGGGTCTCTGTTCTGGTTCGTAGGTGATCCCACTGATGGAGTCCGTGACAGCTGTCTTCACCTTCGCTTTGATCACGTCTTCGGAGTCTGTGAGCAGAATTCGGGATCTAGGATTCCGGTGGCTTTTTGACATTTTCACGCTCGGGTCCGTGAGACTCATGACTCGTTTCGCGGGACTAATCAAGGTCTCTGGTGGCACAAGGACCTCTTTGCCGTACGTGTGGTTGAAGCCGTTCGCCACCTCACGAGCAAACTCTAGGTGCTGCGCTTGGTCGTGGCCGACGGGAACATGCGTTGTTCGATGGAGGAGTACGTCTGCGGCCATCAGCACAGGGTAAGAGAACAGTCCAAGCTTTGGTTTCTCGTTCTTGTCTCCCTCGCCGCTCGTCTTGTCCTTCCACTGTGTCATGCGGCTGAGGTAACCAGTGCTCGCTTGACATGACAGAAGCCACATGAGTTCGGCGTGGGCGGCAACATCGCCCTGGTGGAAGATGATGCTGCGCTTAGGATCTAGGCCTATGGCCAGAAGCATGGCCAGGCTTTCCTTTTTCCATTGGCGTAGCTGCTTTGGATCCTGCCGGACGGTGATGGCGTGTAAGTCCACCAGAGAATAGATCAACGTCGTCCCTGGGTCAGCTTCACTCTGCAATTTGACCCATTGTCGCAGTGCACCGAGGTAGTTGCCCAGGTGCGGTACACCAGTCGGTTGTATGCCTGAGAAGATGATCTTGTGCGATGGGTTTGGGGTGTCGCTGAAAGCGCGTTTCTGTGGGTTTATCGCATGGCTACGGTATGCTCGATGCACAGCAAGCACTGTGTTGTGGAAAGCAGAGTTACCACGTCCCGACACGAGACTTGGTGGCCGCATTAGCTGTTGAGGAGAGTGTACAGGTATACATGTACCTAGTTCGATATCGAAGTGTACAGTATCAAGGCAGTCGCTCGGCGATGTCTCGGGCTCTCGGTCGGAACGCTTCCGCCTTCGATTATCGATATTAGATCGAATCGTCCACGGCTAGGTACCTACCCACACACATGCAATCCAATTCTCTGCTACAGTCTTTCCGGCCAGCAGTATGACATACTCGCAATACGATACCGACTTCGCGTCCAAGTCGCACTCCTTCGTCGACTGGTTCAAGCAACAAGGCACAACAATCTCACCCAAGATCGAGCTCGCCGACCTTCGTTTTAGAAACGCCGGCAGAGGAGTCCTGGCCACGGACGATATTGGAGAAGACGAAGACCTGTTCAGTATTCCTCGCTCGTCGATACTGACCGTCGAGACTTCGTCACTTCCTCCCGAACTCAGGGAAAACGATGACCCATGGCTTTCGCTCATCGTCGCCATGGTGTACGAGTGTCGGCAAGGCAGTCAATCAAAATGGAGGCCATATCTCGACGTGTTGCCAGAGCACTTCGATACTCTGATGTTCTGGTCCACCGCGGAGCTAGACGGACTCGAGGGTTCTGCGGTAGTCGACAAAATCGGCAAGGACACTGCAGACGAGGCGTTCCAGACCAACGTACTACCGAAGCTCAAGAAACATGCCGAAACGTTCAGGCTGTCTGGTACCAGCGACGAAGAGCTGCTATCGTTGTGCCACAGAATGGGCAGCACCATCATGGCCTACGCCTTCGATTTGGAGAAGCCTGGGGGTGCGCCGAGCAAGAGTGAGGAAGACGGCTGGGAGGAGGATGACGAAGAGACTGTGATTCTACCCAAGGGCATGGTACCGTTCGCAGACATGCTCAACGCAGATGCCGATCGCAACAATGCCAAGTTGTACTACGAGGAAGACAAAGTCGTCATGAAGACCATCAAGCCCGTCAGGAAAGGCGAGGAGTTGCTCAACGACTACGGGTCATTGCCGAACGCCGACGTACTCAGGCGATACGGCTACGTTTCGAGCAACTACGACAAGTACGACGTCGTCGAACTCTCACTCGATGTCATCAGCTGGGCCGCGCAAGAGCGCCATCACGTGAAGTCGGATGATTGGCAAGCGAAGATCAATTACTTGGAAGAACTGGGTGCCCTGGAAGACGGCTATGACATTTCGCGCGCATCGGATGAGGACGGCCAGTTCTCCGACGAGTTGTGCATCCTCCTCAACATGATCGTCATGCCGAGGGCGGAGCTCGACGCGCTCATGAGGAAAGACAAGCTGCCGAAACCCGAGCTGTCGAAAGCGGCCGAAACCTTGCTGTGGGATAGCCTCGTCCGGCGAAGAGCGGCCTATAGGCCCGACACGATATATGAGGCTGACGTCCGTTCGGAAAAGCTGGCTCTGGAACATAGCGGAGCCACAGACTTTGTCAAGTGCCGGCGTCGCGACATGGCCCAGCACGTCGTCCTTGGCGAGAGAAAGATCCTGCAAGAAGCGGCGTGCGCGGTTGCTGAGATGTCTGGTGACGACTTACTGAAGTCCAGAGTCGAAAATTTCGAGACCGAGGCTTTCGGAATGAACTACTCGAAGCATCCGCACAACACCAAGAAGAGGAAGCGGTGAGGGTACCAACGATCATGTTTGAATGGTCGCGATGATACTCTCCAATCGTACAAGAGTAGGATCTCTACCTAGGAACGCAAGAGCAATGGTGAGATTGGCTAGCCAAGATCAAGCCCCTCAACCTGCGGCACCTGAAGAGTTTTGCCGCTGTACCAAAGATGGCGAAGGATGACCGTTTCCTCCTACAGCTCCCGCTGTTGCACCCTGGTCGGCACTTGACAACTGCCGACGTTCGCCAGTCGAGCCCTCTGGACGCGACCGATTGTTGAGTGCAGCGCGATACTCGAAAACGATGCGATCCGAGATTGGGAAATAAACCGGACCGTCATCTTCATCACTGTCGGTATCCGACACGACGCCGCGGCTGATGTAGCCTCTGGCTTTTCGTTTTCGACTTTCGAGGTGGCAGCGGCCTCCACGACCATATCGCAGTCGGCACGCTGGATGTGCTTCTCGCTTGACCTCGTGTTCTTCCGGTTCGACGGGATACGCGCCCGGGATGTGGAAGATAAATTCTGGCTCTGGGCCGGCGCCGCCGACAGCATCCTTTTCTTCTTCGACATCTTGCATTTGGACGTCTCCATCTTGTGATGTCTGCGATGTTTGTGAGGGCAGCGATGGCGGCGGCGTCGGATAATCGAGCTCTGCCGGCGGGAACTGTGCCCACTTCTGCATGGGGTCGGTATGTTCCTCCGGGGGTGTGAGAGGCGCCCACGTGGCGTCTTCCCAACCATGATTCCACCGCTTGTGCTGGTCTTTGCGGCTTTCGATGGTGTTTGTGACATGCGCCTCCGCCTCTGCCCGAGAGTCATCGAGCAGCGGCAAGTCATTGTCCGGTGCCGGACGATCGCCACCCGACCGAAGGCGAATTGTGGGAGGGCGCTGCTGAGCCGTGTCTTGCCTATATTTGGATTTGGCAACAGGCTGCGCGGTGGTCAGCAAATTGAGCTGAACGATTGCTTGATGAGGTGAGCGTACCTTTTGATTGACCAGCAGATCCTCGTCGTCTCCTTTCTCGCCGACGATGCCCTTGCCAACCTTGACTTCCTTCAACTGGCGCCGTTGTTCGAAGACCTTGCGACTGGTCTCGAGGTTCTCCTTGTGCAGCTGCTCACGTTGTACGACCGCACTCACGAGCTGTCTTGCTTGCTCGAGCTCCAGTCGCAGCTTTTTCAGCTTCTCGACCACCTGAGCGTCTCTGCCTCTGGTTTTGCGCGTCTGCCGCACTTCTCGCCGCCGGAAGCACACGTACGGATCGGCGTCATCCGCTTCGGATCCTGTATCGAGCACGCGGACCTTGATGCTGGGCATGAGCGAGCGGCTGCCTTGCTTGAGCACCCAGTAGTTATAGATCAGCGGCAGCCACTTCTGGCTTTCTACAGATATGCTCTCGTCGACCGAGTGCTCCATCTCGTCGAGCGACAAGATAGGGGCATTGTCAACGTTGGCGAACGGCTGGACGCGCGTACTCGTGTCTTCGAAGAAGTTCATCACCTCTTCGAAGGTATCTTCCGAGCACTGGCTCAGCTTGTCCTCGCGGTCACGACCGTCGGCATCTTTACCGTCGTTCAGCTTGGCGAGGAAGTCGACGTCTTCGTCGTCCATGCAGTACGGTACCCCGATGCTATCCTCGACCGTCGAGCTGAAGCGGATGTATGTCGCCGGCTGCGAAAACACCCTCGGATACAGCTCGTCATAGTTGATACCTTTCGACTTGATCGCATCAGGGGTAGGGATGTAGTTCTGTTTGCCTTTGGCACCGAGTGTCGTCGCGTTCGCAGCGTTGATGACGGCCTGCAAGTGGTATTCCTAGGGAAACTGTCAATCGCCCGAGACGGTACGTATCATGTCACGTGAAGAGGCGAAGCACGTACGATCTCCTCGCCCTTCTCCACCCCCGTCTCGACCTGAGCGATATGTCGTTGCGATTCATCATCGGCTTGTTCCTCAATCTCACTTTCTCGTATCACGCGCAGGCCTTGCTTCGTGTTGAGCTTGCGTTGCCGCACGTGACGCTGATAGCTCGGCATCTCGGTCGCAAACTTCTCTTGCCCGCGATGATCACGGGCAACAACATCCACCACGCCCGTCAATGGATTACGATACCAGTATCAATGAGCATCGCTCGATGCACGCTATGCATGGCCGGAGTTTCCGGAATATTGGCGATGATTTGACGTTGCTGCGGGATGAAAAAGTTGTTGTCGTCGTCGCCCGTCGCGCTCCCCTTTCCCTCTCGTTTTCCAAGATGCGGGAAGGTTCCGCCGCTAAAGGATGGAAGGGGAATACGTATTGTGACCCGCTTGCTCGGACCGCGGGATTTCACTCTGGGCACGTGCCTTTCACATCAACATTTACACCTTTACATACCAGACGACATATACACTCACGACAGCACTTAAGACTTTGACAACACGCATAATCAACATTACTTTGAGATCAACCGTTCGGGTGCACTGCTCACGTACGAGGCTTTCACCCACAATGAACAGTGACTGACTAGCAATCACCTGCTTCATCTCGACGCACTCAACACTGGCATCTGCTTTGTTGTTGCGATTGCACGGTTTGTGAGAGACAGCGGTGTTCGCATACTTTGGACAGTGAACTCCCGAGGCTTGAGTAGCAAATCTCCCGAAATGCAAGGGAGAAAAGAACCCCAAATTTACGCAAGAGCAACGCACGACGTGGAAAGCAAGCGGAATTGACTATTCCCGTCTGGCTGCACCCTGTAGAGATGATAGCGCGTCTGGTAGATCTGGAGCTCACGGTAGTTCAGTAGTCAGAATTCTGGAAGGTATTGCATGTATCCTTTGGAACGATGTGAACGTAGCCTTAGCATGCCCACTCACCCGCCACTATAACGGCTCCCTCGCCGGGAAGAACCTACACCCTCCATAACCCTTCGCAATGACACTCTGCACATCGACATTGGTGCTGGTACTGTAGGCCCAAAACTTCAACATGATGTAGCGCCCCGAAAGCCCGGGCTCGAACCCCAACGCGACCTTGTGCTTGCCCCTCCGGATGTGAAACCTGGTACAGGTCACGTTGGGGTCACGCTGGGCATCCAGCTCCGCGCCTTTGATTTGCCTTTCGAGGGGGTGAGGATGCTCGGGCAATCCATCAGGAGCCTGCGGCTCGCGGACGTGGAAGCGGGGCATGGGTGGATCGGAGCGACTCGGTCCGCTGTAATAGCGGTCGCGGTCGTTGGCATCGAAGTGTAGACCCTGCATCTCCTGCCGTCTGGCTGCACGGTCATACCCAACGTCCCATCGATTTTGTGCCAGCCTCAGACGCTGCAGTCTGAACTCCAAGAATTCTCTCGATGTCGGCTCTTCTGGCCCCGCGTCATCATCCGAAAGTGTGGTCACAGGAAGACGATCACCTTCAGCATCAAGCAAAGCATACGGTACGCTTGCTAGGTTGGGAAGTTCACAGTGCGCTTCGGGATCCGCACGACCGAAACCGAAGTCTTCGCCGTAGTAGTTCTCCTCGGGGCCAGCAAGATCATGCCGTCTCGCATCCAGAGCGGCGTTGACCTCAGGGTCTCGAAGGGCGTCCGAGAGCGTCAATCTCTCGCGTGACGGACGACGACTGACGCGTTCACGACGTCGACTGTGGTACGGTGGACTGTGGATGCCTTCCCTGCGGGCGTAAGGCGGCGGATCCAGGTACTTTTCCAGATCGTTCAAGGTCATCGCCACGTAGACCAACCCTTCACGCACCGGCGCGGTGAAGCCGAAACTCGGTCCGACAATGTGCAACTTCTCCAAGCAGAAGGGCGTATCGTCCGCGTGCCGTATTATGACAACGCTGCTCCTGCGCTCCGAGCAATACACGCTCATGTCGTGCCTGAGGAGATTGCGCGCCCCGAGGTACATCCCCGGACTCTGAGGGTCCACGTGTTCGCCCCCGTCGCAGCTCACCAGCTCCAGCTGCAGACTTCCAGGCTCCACTTGTCCGAAGTGGCCATACTTGATACTCTTCCTCGGGTTGGGGAACCCGTCGTGATCCAATCTGCGGCGCTTAGGCCAGGGTGATCTCCGGGCAGCGTCTTCTGAAGCCAAGTCACTCGAGGGCTCTTGGGCACTCGGCGATCGTCTGCGGCGCCGGTTGTTCGAACTGATGATGCCATGGTCTCTCCTCTCTGCCCTCTCCGCCTCTGATGTATGGCCGCGCATGTCGCGCACCATGTCTTGCGCCAGCTCGGCCGTACCTTGGAGCGCTCTGCCGAGGCGCCATCTCCTGCGGGATCGTGGCGTCGTGGGCTCCGAGAGATCACCATAGGATGGGGACTGGAAGACACGATGTCAGCAAGGACCGACTGGGCAAGATGTATGATAAAAGACCTACGCCTTCAGGTATGCGGATCCGTGTCGGACGGATACGAGGGTCCATTTGAGCGGATATTTAGTGTTGTGTGCTTCTTGTATTGCTGCTGTCTTTTCGCATATCCTCGGCGCTTGGGTTATGGTGTATACAACCACGGATGCAGACGCAGTGAAGGTGAGCCAGTCTCAGACGTGTGCCGCTCCGCTGTCAAGTGACGTACAGTGCGGCCTTGGACTCGCTGACGGCGCCGGGCCGTTCCGTTTCCATCGCCTTCGAGCGCCGACGATACATGTGTACTTCTCGCCACCCATCTTCACGCCGTGGAGCGAGATCGTGAACAGCCACAGTCGCATCAGACTTGACGAAGATCGACGAGCAGCTCAACACATGAGACTTCAAGATCCAGGTGTGTTCCATACGCGGCATCGCATGGCCTCAAGCAGATCCTGGGTTCTTGTCAACTGTCTTCCGTACCGTGTTCGAAGTCATTTCACTTCATAACGCCTGATCTTTACCCGGCGCTCTTGAGTCAACATCGACCCTTATCACCTGACGCTGAGCTCCGAACTGCAACATCGTCCTAAGCAAGCATGGCTAGCCAAGTGCCATCTACTCAGACCGAGCCCATGATAAACGGCCAGGTGAATCTACCAGAGGCTACGACAAACGGCGCAATACCGTTTTCCGACATGGACGGCGAAACGACAACCACAGCACCAGGCTTAAGCGCTGACGAGATCGCCCTTTACGATCGGCAAATACGGCTGTGGGGAGCTCAAGCGCAAGAACGGATCCGCTCGGCCAATGTCCTTCTGGTGTCGTTGCGCGCTCTTGGGACAGAGATCGCCAAGAACCTGACACTGGCCGGCATCAGGTCCCTGACCATTATAGACGATGAGCCCGTATCTGAAGAGGACCTGGGGTCGCAATATTTTGTGCGAGAGGAGGACGTCGGCAAGCCAGTAAGATGACCTTCGCCAGGAGGTGGTTGATACACGACTAACTTCATCGTCAGCGAGCCGATGCCGCCATCCAGCGTATACAGGAGCTGAACCCACGGGTCACTGTCCGGACAGGAGGTAGTCTCAGCGAACTCGTTGGGCGTGATCAAACCTACTACGCGCCCTTTGACTGCGTGATTGCTTGCGACCACGACTTCATGACCCTCTCGATGATCAATACTGTCGCCCGATTTGCTAGCCGACCATTCTACGCAGCTGGCATTCACGGCTTCTACGGCTACGTCTTCGCCGATCTCGTCGGCCACGAGTTCATCGTAGAGCGGGAGAAGTCGAATGTCGCCACCCAGATCGGGCCGGAAACGCTGACCCGCTCAGTGCTCAGCGTGACGAAGAAGAAGGAGAACAATGGGAAGAACACCGAGACAGTGAAGAAGCAGGAGATCTACTGCCCGCTCTTGCTGGCTAACAGCTCGCCACTCCCCTCGGATGTACTCAGCAGCAGGCGCAAGCTAAAGTCGGTCCCAGCTCTGCTGCCGTGCCTTCGGGCCCTGTTCGACTTCCAGCGCACGTATGCTCGTCTCCCGGCCCTGACACCTCAAGACCTCGTGATTTTCACCCAGCTCGCCACACAAAAGTCGCGCGAATTGCAGCTTCCGCAGGAAACGCTGCGCTCCGATTTCCTGCGCAGCTTCACCCAGAACATCGGCGCTGAGATCGTGCCCACGGCGGCGTTTGTGGGTGGGAGGTTAAGCGAAGATGTGATCAATGTGCTGGGCAAGCGCGAGCAGCCCATCCAGAACTTCGCGCTGTTCGATGGTGATGGGCTCGACGGCAGGATCTACAGTTTGTACAGCCCGCCGCCGGAATTGGCCCTGGCGACCGCAGGGCTCGACGGGCTGACGTCGCTCCCCGAGATGCAGATGCAAAACGTTAACGGGTTGGTCCCTGTTGCTGGGCCTACGAGTGCGCCGTCCCAATCTATGGACGGAATAAGCTTCGCATGAGAATACTTGTCAAACGAGACGGACGCAAGATCAAGACTCTCCTGTCGAGTTATTGGTGCTGTGCGACGAGACATTTCCCCCGACTCTCCACCGTGCTGAAAGCCTACCACATCGTCCTGTGAGGATTTGGCACCGCCCTGGATCCCACCTTCAGCCATCTTACAACTACTACGCAGAACCGAGACTCTCTCCAAGCGTGTGAATGCAAATGTCAGCCGTGCCATTTGGCTAGCAAGAGCACGCGTGAGAGTGCCCATCTCCTCAGACGGGAGCATGTGAAATAAGTACAACATCATGTACTACCCCCATTCCAGCTCTCTATCATTACCAGGCCCTGTACTTGTATTGACCTGCGCACAATAATCTTTGCCCACCCATGTGCCCAACGCCACTTCTAAGTCCCTTCACAGCCCAAGCTGGATGTCCTCCACATACTCCGCGCACTTCCGCGCAACCGACTCACTGTGCCTCAAGCAAAACGCATGCGGCACCTCATCCGCAGCGATCTCCATGAACGGCCCGTCCTGTTCCGCAGAACCGCCCTCCGCCGCCCGTTTCGCTCGGGATGCCATGACTGCATCTCGCGTCGAGTTCGCAATCCAATGGTCATCGCGACCCCAGTAGAAGTACAATACCGGTCTGCTGGCTCCTGCTTTGGCATCCGAAGTGCTCGTGGTGACGGAAGCCAGGCTCTTCTTCGTCGAATGATCGATCGCTGTTGCATTGGTGGCCGTTACCAGTCCGCGTGCACCCCAGACCTCGTCGGACCATTTGTCGTTCGTCATTTCCTGCAGCTCGTGTTTGGCCATGTGCCTGGTTGTCTTGCTAGTCAGCCTAGAAAGCGGTCATACGTGATGATCGAGGCTGGGGAGGGCGGGGGACCTTACAGTGCTTGCCAGACGCCATACTTGCTCTTGACGAACGCAGCTGTCGTGCGGGCGCCGTCAGTCGGCATGCCTGTGACAAGTTGGACGAGGCGAACGAAGGCGAACAACGGTATGAAGGTGGTCAGGAGCTTAGCTATCAAATGTACGATCAAAGCGAAATAAGGGATCTGGAACAGTGGCGCTGCTTTCTTCCCCGTCGGACTTTTCGCAATGTCCACCACAGTAGGGAACAGACAGATACCGCCCACGATATCCAGTCGTGCGCCGAAACTACTCGCGTCCTGCCATCGAGCGATGACTTCGAGTAGCATGAAAGCGCCAACCGAATGGCCGATGAGGACGACTTGGATTGGTCCACTGCCGTCTTCTCCCTCGAGCCGCTTGACGGTCCCGACCAAACGTTCGAAGACTCCATCGACCTGTTCCTGGAGCGTGAAAGGTGGCGTTCGTGTGTGGCTGAGACTGTCGGGATGAGGGCTGCCGTCGCTGACTTCGAAACCGGGTAGAGAGGCGCCGTAGACGTGGTGTGCTATCCCTGCCTCGTCGGTCCGAATGAGGTCGTATAGACGCGTGAGAAAGCTGCGGTAGTACTCGATCAGGCCGGGATTACCGGTGATGAAGAACAGTAAGAGTTTCTGGTTCGTCTTGTTTTTGGTGGATGTCCCTTGCTTTGTCGGACGGAGGTAGATCTCGTCGGAGAGTGGCATACTGCGTCTGAGTGCGCTCGGTGGTGTGGCTGACCGGAAGGTCGGAGGGGGTGATGTGTGACCAGGCAAAGTAGGTGGCAGAGGAAGCCGCAGTGAGCGTACCTACTGACTTCCGCTGTTGAAAGTACCTCTCCATTTAAAAGGCACACAGCTGGCCGGCATATCGAACCTGTTGTATGTACACGATGGTGCATTTTCACTGACGACGAGGATATGAAGTAGAATGTACGAGGGCAGAACTGTACTCTGTATACCACTCGACCGGCTTCCCAAAACGCCAATCAGGCACAGGAGTGATCCCTAGTGGACTCGAGTTGCACGTACGGCTGACAACCTTAGATCTTATGAACGAACCTTGCAATCTTGATCGTGCGAAGGTGACTCTCAGCTATGCACAATGAGTCTATGGGTCGTCGCGACCCGCACGAGATCAAGCTCCAATGACATGTACATTTATATACACCTAAATCAGATTATGTTTGGCTAACAAGCAGCAACAGCAAGAGCAAGAAGCAGAAGCAGTGAGTGCAACAGATCGCCAACAACGCCAACGCTTCCTGCTTATATCAAACTCTGTACAAAAAGATCACCGGCCGTAGTCGTTGCCATCTTCGATCGAAGTCCCAGGACAGCTCGTCTAATGCCGGAGGAAATAAGCCGGCATGTGGGCCTCGAGACTGCGCTTGGCATTGGCCGTGCAGTTGGCCGGCTTATAAACGCCAAGGTCGTAAAGCCACGCTCCACTGTTGAACTCCGACCAGATACGGCCGATTAGGAAAGGCTGGGCTGCGTTCCAGCCGTTGAAAGCGGTCTCGAGCACGGCTATGCCGGTCACTTGCTCCTCGTTGTTGACGGGTGCATCGGGCAACGAGCCGGGCGCGCCCTGGTACGGGTTCGGCATGGGCGACCTCCAGCGGACGATGACCTCGCCGCAGGAATGCCAGACGTTTTGGATGTCGAAGGTGATGTTGGGCTGGCCGCCTTGGCCGTCCTTGAAGGTATCGAGCGAGTCGAAGGTGGCGGAACCGAGAGCCTTGAATGGAAGCGGGCTGCCGGCTGGTGCACTGCTGGGGCAGCCGGAGTCCATGAGGGTGATAACCGAGTCCGAGTAGTCTGTGACGTCGGTGCAGAGGACGGCCTCGGCGGTCTCGTCGGTGTAGGCGCTGATGAGGTCTTTGAAGTTGTTGGCCACCTTCAAGGCATGATCGTTGTTGAGGCAGGGGTTGCCATTGCTTTGACCAGGAGCTGGACGGGCAAGAGCGCCGAGGGTGAAGAGAGAAAAGGCGGCAATGGCAAAGGAACGCATCTTGACCGGTGTATTGTTGTTGATGATGGTAGTGGGGATGGTTGATGATTGGACGGTGGGGCTGTTCGATCGTAGATGTGTGCTCGGATGTATTATATGACCTGATAGCTGAGATGTAACGAAGGACTCTAGGAGATTGACGATAGGAAAGGCCTGCAAGTGAGTGGATGAGAGCTTGATGTTGTAATGAGATGATGAACGGAAAACTGGCCGGATCGAACGTCCTTATATCACTTGAGCGTCCCGTCAGCCTGGTCAGGACTTTCTGATGTGCCCAGGCGACCCGTATCGATCTGGGTAAATTTAGCGGATCTGCCTAGGCGGATTTCTGTTAGACTGGCATGTAGCACGAGATCGATGTACAATCATAGATGGCGTCTGCACAGCCGTGGTGGACGGGCGCAGATGTGACAAGAAGACCTATCCTGACACGATGAGGAGAACGAATCCGACATTACCAAAAGTAGATAAGTGTGGAGGGCCTAAGCGCATAGAGGCGAAGGCCGCCGGACGGTGGATGTAACACAATAAGCAGCTCGCGCCTCGTACAGGCGAGGAGCTTTCGGAAGGATTGGGGCTGAGTACCACTACCGAATCTCACCTTTAGGCACCTGGCGGTCTGCTCCGCCCCTCACACCGAACTTGTTCGCTCGGGAACTCTTAAAAAGGTAATCAAGGGCGTTTGTAATGCAGGTAAGAGTTCGTCCAGGCGCAGACGTTGTGATGAACTGGTGGATGGCCAAGCTTGGGCGGCCGTAATCGTGAGAAGCCAAGGACATCAGGCAGGCCACGCGCTCACTCCTCCGTCGGTGTGCATTCGGACCAGCATTTTGTCAAGGTGATAGGGCACGCAGCGTCCTGGCTGAAAGAATGTTTCGATGTTCCTCCACAGTGCTCCGTTACTCTAGTCGGCGAAAGAGGTTTGCTAGGCTGTAGAAGGGTGGGGGAGCAGGACCTTAGGCTCATCTGCTGCAGGCGTTCGCAGCGCAGACGACAATGTGATCTCCTCTGCATTGCAGATGTACATCCATGCAAGATCAAAGGCTGAGTAGGTAGGTAGACACAGTAAATGTCTCGCGGGAACCTGAGTGTACAAGGCGATGGAAGTGATGAATACCATGTGAGGAGTTTCCGTGTTGTCCTCGGGACGACCCGCCGCTGTTGGCGTCACTGACTGGTCTTCACGTGACGACCGACGTTAAGCGGAGTTTAGAAGCTTGGAGGCTACCTACACCTACTACGTACACCTACATGCACGTACTACCTCCTCGATACTTCACGGTACAATCACAAATATAGTGAACGACGTACCGCGCCCTTCCACACCTCCTCCTCCGATCCATCTTCTCTCCCATCCTCACCACTCGCCGCCATGTCACATTACTTCCAGGAGGACGAGGCGATGGGCATGTACCAGCGTGCGATGATGGCGCGTGGCGGCCGGCCACGGCGGTTCGACGAATACTACCGATGTTACCCGATCGCCATGATGCCTGGGCCGGAGCGCGAGTCGGCGAACCACGGCGGCAAGATCTTCCTCCCGGCCTCGGCCCTCGACAAGCTCACGCAGCTCCACATCACCTACCCGATGCTGTTCGAGCTCATCAACGGCGCCAAGGAGAAGAGCACGCACGCCGGTGTGCTGGAGTTCACGGCGGAAGAAGGGCGCTGCTACCTCCCCTACTGGCTGATGCAGACCTTGCTGCTCGACCCGGGCGACCTCGTGCAGACCAAGTCGACCGACCTGCCCCCGGGCCAGTTCATCAAGCTGCAACCGCAAAACACCAACTTCCTCGACATCTCCGACCCGAAAGCGGTGCTCGAGACGGCCTTCCGCAACTTCTCCTGCCTGACCCTCGGCGACACCTTCACCTTCGCCTACAACGACACCGTCTACGAGATCGCGGTGCTGGAAGTCAAGCCCGAGGGCGCGAAACACGCCATCAGCGTGCAAGAGACGGACTTGGAAGTGGACTTCGCGCCACCCGTCGGCTACCAAGAATCGCAACGGACGAGCGGGACCGGCACCCCGCGAAGCATCGGCAGCACCATGGCGAGCAAAGGCGGCCTCCTGCACACTGAAGGTACCATGGCGCAAGCCATCAATTACTCCGCCATCGCACCCGCCTCCACCGCCGCCGCTGAAGGCCACGCGAAAGCGAGCTCCGCGTTCTCCGGCACGGGCAATCGACTCATATCGAAGAAGAGCAAAGCAGCGACAGCCACGCCCGCCTCTACCCCAGGTACTTCGACACCCGCCCCCACCGCCGGCGTGCCGATACCCAAGACGACGAACAAGAACCGCAACGGACCCCAGCCTTTACGTCTCCCGCCGGGAAAGCTCTTCTTCGGCTACGAGGTCAAGCCTCTCCGGAATAAAGACGCCCAGGCCGACGCCGAGGCGGGGCAGAAGCGCCACTTCTTTTCCGGTGAAGGCCAGACGCTGCGGAAGAAGAAGGGGGATCCGAAGTGAATGGGAATGGGCGGTGCGATGGAACTGACCTTGATTGGGCCTGCTCGACAATTTAGCGTGGGATATTCGAGCTTTGTGATCGTTTGGCATAGCGTGGGCGTTGGTTGGTGGGCTGGGTGAGCTGGCTAGCTAACTGGCTGGCGGGATGGGTTCGATGAAGTGTGAGCTACAAGTTATATAGCTCGCGCGTACGAGAAGCGATGATATGACACGAAACGCGATAGCTTTCAGCGACTTGTTTGATTGAGCAAAAACGTGTCTTCTCGTCTCGGAGCTCTTTTACTCATCTATCATCATCACTGTCACGCCCTGTGGAGAGACGAACTCCAAAGCGCAAGGGGCGCCTCTAGGTACGTAGTATTCACCTGACCTAGCACATGACATGACCAGCTCCGGAGATCGCCACTTGTTGAAATGAACTGAATACACCCATACATGTAAACTTTATACTCGTCTCATCTGACCTCACCTCATGTCAGGTAGGAATGTGTGACGGGCGAGTGCCGGCTTACGCTCGATCTCAAGCTCTCTCCCGGTTCGGATCGAATCAGTGAAAGGAGGAACCTACGATGCCCTCACGCATTTATTCGTCCGTAATGAAATAGAAACATCACGTGGGAGAAACGGAAAGGCAAAAGCAACAAGCATCAAAAGACCGGCATGTCAAAGGAAAACGACAGAAAAAACACCAGCTACACTACGAATGATGACGAAGCCCTTACACATGACCACACCCTCTGCTCTCCCCATCTCCCATCTCCCGCGCCAGCCATCCGCCACGACTCTCAAACCCCGTTCCATCCGGCCTTTGCCCGCATTACTTCCCACCCCCTATCCCGCATTCCACCGCCATAAGTGTTGGCACGAAACATCATCCGCTCAGTCCCAGCTCAAAGCATCACTCAAAAAATCACACGAGATCTTGCATGTTGCTCTGGCTCGCCAATCACATGAACCACGGTCGTGTTGTGGAGATCAGTAGAAGAAAGAAGGAGACTGGGGAGGGAGAGAAAAACAAACAGAACAAGCCCCAATATTCAACGGCATGCAAAAACACGCAAGTGAAGCTTCTCTCAATCGTCGTCGCCGGAATATGTCGTCGTTGAAAGGAGCGTCTTGGAAGGAAGCGCCGAGATTGTGATCTTCTGGTTGTTTGAGGTTGAGGACAGATAGAATTTCCTTTCTCTGCTGCGAACATGTGACAAGAGCCGAGCTCGAGATATCGTTGAACCCGAGGCGGTTGGCGAAAACAGGAACTGTGTTATCCGGGATCTGAGCGTGGCGGGAAGTCTGGTGAATGATGAGATTTAGAGAGGTGCTACGGATGCGTTTGAGCACACGCCTAGCTCTGCTTGCACTCGGCCGTCTCCTGCTTCGGCTTCGAGCCATCCTCCTACTGCGATGTCAGTTGATACCGTTCTTGACCGTACGGCTTCTGGACCAGCCTTACCTCATCCTCGTCCTCTTCGTCGTCATCCTCATCTCGCTCGTCCTCATCCTCATCCTCGTCATCCTCGTCCTCGAACTCATCCTCGTCAAAGTCATCCAGGCCCTGCTCGAACTGCAGCGCCTCGCCCGTAAACCAGTCGATGGCGCGCGGGATGAGCTTTTCCTTGATGTCCTCGCCAAGTTGGTAGTCGAGCTCCAGCTTCGCCTCGATGTCGTCATCAATCTCCTCCTCCTCATCACCAGGAGGGAACGCTGGGTTGAAGAAGTCAAAGAAGGACGGGGTCGGGATGCTCTTCTTGACTATACGGGTCTGCTTGGTGTCTAGGAGACTGTTAATGTCACGGTATCAATATCGAAGGAAGTTGTTCAACGCCACGTACTCTTGTTTCTTTGCTTCTTGCTCTCCACCTTGACCGTCAGGTCCTTGCCGGCTTTCCAGTCGATCTTGTCACCCTCGGCGTGATCATAGATAAAGTCGCCGCCGTAGCCGTTCTCTTCCTGGTAGTAGTAAGTCTTGGAGACAGTCTTGTTGCTGAAGAACTCGTTCTCGGCAAACTCGAAGATGAGGCGGAAGCCGGGGCGATCCAGGTACTCCATGCGGATGTCGGTCAGGTGCTTGAGGGCCTCCTCGTCGCGGTCTGTGATGGTCTCGGCGAGTGAGGAGTTCTTCATGGCGCTGAGCCAGAACTCTGGGATGCCCTTCACATCCGCGGCGCCCTCCGCGTTCTTGTCTGCCTCGGCCTTCGCAGCCTCGGCCTCCTCGTCATCTTCCTCGTCTGCCTCGCCAGCTTCGACATCCTGCTCACTTGGCTCGGTCTGGCCGTTGACGATCGTGGCACGCTTCTCATACAGTGGGGTGAACTTGGCGAAGAACTTCTTCTCGAGCGCGAGCACCTCTTCCTGGAACTCCGCCTCCAGCTTTGAATGCTCCTTCTGCACGCCCTTGAGTCCGGCGACACGTCTTCGTACCGGAGCCGGCAGAGACTCTACGTAACCTGACGAGCGGCCGACGAGGCCTTGAAGCTTGTTCTGCATCATCGACACGAGCTTCGGGTTCTGCGCAAAGATGGACGCCGCCGCGGCGCGATCCATGTCTTCTTCATTGATGCTGGGGATGTCCGGCGCTTGAGCGCGGGAGGAGATCGGGGCGTTGTTGGCCGGTCTATCAGATTGTTAGTCTATCGCGAGAGCAGGAGAGGTGGGTATGGGATCCGATACGTGTTTTGTGGGGTCTGCAGCATGATTTGGTTAGCGATGTTCGCGCAGCAGGCTTGAGAGTGATATTGCGAAGAGATCAAAGGGGTCAAGTGTGAGGCATATGATGGGCGAGCAGTAACGTACAGGAGCCGAGTCAGCGCCTTTGCCGCGACCGCCTGATGGGATGGCCGACATGTTCGGCGGTAGAACAGACGGGCGTACGTCTGCTTGGGGGTGCAGATGGGTGATAAGGTGTAGCAGGTTCTGAAGGTGTGAACGACGGGGGGGGAGGCAAGTGGTGTAGTGGATGGGGTGGACGAGAAAGTGTTGTGTATTTTATCGTTGTCGTTGGGAGGCAAGAATTCTCAAGCGTAATGCTGCGGCGAGCGCGGGACTGCTAGCTGCTCGCTTGGTGAGCCGGTGCTCGTATACTAAAGTGCCGGGACGAAAACGTCAATACAGGCAGTCTCGTCACGACAAAAGTCAAGTTCGACAACTACCCAGCATACAGCGATAAACGAGTGGACGGTGAAGACTGCGACCTCTATACCCAGGCACAAGGACACCAACGACACTTCTCAACAACCACCCACCATGGACCAACTGAACGTCTCCCCCGAAATGGCCACGAGCCTGCAGAGTATGGGCGCGAGCGACAAGCAAGAACTGAACCAGTTCATCCAAGGCGAGAGCCAAAAGGCGCAGATCCAGGCCGTCGTCCACAGTTTGACGGACACGTATGTCGTCCTACCTCCCTGCAAAGAACCTGAGAATCCATGGGCTTTCGACGACTGACGGCTGTGTTCTCAGGTGCTTCCGCAAATGCATCACGAGCAAAATCTCGCAGGGCAAACTCGATCGCAGCGAGGAGCCGTGCATGCAGAATTGCGTCGATCGGTACATGGACGCCAACATGACGGTGATTCGGCACTTGGAGCAGATGAGATCGATGTAGGGTTGACGAAGGGTAATGGACTGTGGGATCAAGAGCGGCATGGGGTGGCATGGCAGGGCGTCACGACTCACTCCTGTAAACTATGGGGATCGTGGATGAGTCGGCAATGGGAGGACACTGTACATTATCACAAATGGAGATGGAGAATGGGCGACGAAAGGTGCTCAAGTTGCGGAGCTGGATAGTCTGTATAGTAGCTGTACACTACGTTGAGCCATCCGCTGTGACAACGGCTCCCCAGACAGGGAAACGCGGATCCATGCTGGTGTCTTGGTTGCACCACCTGATTTCCATGAGCGCCCAACGCCGTTGTCATGCTTTCATTTCCCAGACCGCTTAGACAATAGCCAACTTGGTGGCAGCAATGTCAAGAGCATCAACATCCGGCGTGAGCTTTGCGAAAGCCTTCTTCGTTCCATCAGGTCTACCGACAGTCAGCGGAACCGCAAATGTACCGCACAGTAACGTCTTGAAACGTACCTGATCAAGGTGTTGATCTTGAGCACCTCCACATCATACAACTTCTTCAACGACTCCTTAATCTGCCTCTTGTTCGCCTTGACATCCACAATGAACACGAGCGTGTTGTTCTCCTCGATCTTCTTCATCGCGCTCTCCGTGTTGAGCGGGTGGATGATGACCTTGGAGGCATCGAGGCGGGGCTCGTGCGCGACCGACTTGCGCGGGTACTTGGGCGCGCGCGAGAGCGTGAGGGTCTTCGGGCGGTGGAAGGAGGTGTTGGTGCGGACCTTGCGGACCTTGTGCGAGTTGACCTGCGGGGTGAAGACAGGCCGTCAGAATGATGGATTGCTCTGACACGCCTCAAGGCTGCTCGTCGGTAGGTGGGATGCTTACGCCGCGCAGGGTCGCTTTGGCGGCGGCGTTGGCCTGGGCAGATGCCTTGCCCGGCTTCTTTGCGCCTGTGTGGTTCGCGTTAGCAGAAGGCGGGATGGGCGAATGCTGGGAGGTTGGATGCAGCGCATGTCGCCATTCATGTCGTAATGTATGGCAGTAGACCACTCATCAACATACCCTTGGTGTTCGCGTTCTTCGGTGCCATTGTGACGGTGTTGACAGGACTACTCGATTCAAAAGCGACTGCTGGCTCTTGAGCTGCAATAGAAATTCCGAAGTGCAGTTTGCCTGGTGTGCTCGCTTGGCGGGCCGCTTCTACACTAGCGCGCCAAGTCAAGTCACGTGCTACAAACGTCCTCCGGTCTTGGGCAGCCTCTCTCCTCTTCATGTGGGACGACTCTACCCGTGGGTAAGGCGGTTGGAACCATACCATCTTCTCACACCGTGTCTCTTTGCCGATGTCTCCCTGCACATGTCTGACAAATGGTACCGACTACAAGCACCGAGCACTCGAGTGGCAAAAGCAGGTAGTAACATGGTCTGCTTGCATACTTCAACTCTCGACGATATAGCACATCGAAAACCTGACACTTAGTGCCCGTTCAAACCCCAACAAGTACACGCCATGAGCACAGGCTTGCTGTACACAGCCAACTCTCCCCAGCGTTGCCAAGTCGCCTGAAAACTCCAGCCCCATGCTCATGTCGTGCAAACAGTCCTCTCGAGTTCCTCGATCCATGCCCGCAACCGGTTGTTAGCATATACACATGCACTCCACGCGCCTGGTTGGACGCCGACATTCGCTCCGTCCATATTGAACATTACACCGTGCCCGCAATACTTAGCTCCCGAATCTGCCCTAGCACGTCCTCGACCCGGGCATCCAGATCGCCGGAAGCGTACTGATCTCGTATTGAAGCGTCAAGATATCTGGTTTTGTGTGAGCTCTGTCACGAGGACAAACAATCTGTACAGGACATGAGGATTATACGTACTGCTGTACTTGCGCCATCCGGCTATACGCCTCTGCGCAGAAGCGCAACTGGATCTTGACGAGCGCTTCGAAGGAAGGATCAAGGTAGGGTACTCTGTACACTGATTGTTAGTTTCACGCACGGCGTGGAGTGGAAGTGGGTCCAGCGGAAAATCACCGTAGATCGATCAATTGCGGCAATTCGTGAGTCAATTGATCGTTCAGCTGATCGTATGCGGCTTTGGCCTGTGCGAGCTTGTTAGTCTGTCTTTGTATATATTCCTCCCTCAGTGGCTTCATCAACTCCTCCAACTCCGACGGCTGGAAGAATGGCGTGGGCGTCAGCTGCTTGCTGCTGCGAGCGGTAGATGGGAAGGTCGATACGCCACTCGTACGCTTGCGCTGTCCAGTCGGTGTGGAAGGACCAGGATGGGGGGTGGACATGTAAGACTCGCGTTTGCGTTGTAGGCGCATGCTGGATGGACGAAGAGGCGTATGGCTGGAGAGAAGCGAGTGTCTGCGTAGAAGCGCCGTCGACTCCCACACTCCAACGCTGTGGCGCGAGTGCTTTCTCAAGTTGCCGGAGACACGGCTCATGAGGCTCGACCTGCGGCTCAGCCCACTGCCGCTGCCTCTGGTGAGTCCCCTCATAATTTCGTCCTCTTCATCCAGGGCTTGCTGCTTCAGGGCCTCAATATCTGGACGACGCGCCTTCGGCGGGCTGGGAACCGAGAGATCCAGGCCCATGTCCGGGTCCAGAAGCGGAGTATGCCCGTCGACTCCGGTGTCGTCAAGGGATTCATTCAAGCTCACCATTTCAGCCTCCTTTTCCGTGCGGGGCAGTTTGGCCGGGTCTTTGTCGGGCTTCTCAACAAGCCTCTTGACTTTGCTGCGCATCGCGTCGTAATCGAGCATCTTGTGGTTCCGCTTCTTGATGCCTACATTACAATCAGCGTGTCGACTCGACAACGCGTGTGAATGTCTACTACCCACATTCGTTGATATCCGGAAAGTACGCGCAGAAGCGGTTGATGGGCTCGAGCACGGTAGTCCTGTATATAATATCCATGAGCTCACCCGCCCTCTCATAACTGTCCACACTCACGACGCCGTGGGAGTCCCGCTTTTCCTCCTGCGGCTTGGTCCAGGTTCTCTTATTGTTCAAATCCCATTCAATCTCTTGTAAAACATCGACATCGATCGCTCCAATGCGATCGTCATACGCATAATCGTAAAGATCGCGGTCGACTGACCTGTACGGCCCATCCAACGCTTTCACTGTTTCAGCGTCCAAGTCCTCCACCGCTTGCTTGTAACTTCGCGATACACCGTCCTTGGCACCCGAGTCGCCGTAGAAGGCGTCGATGGTTTCGGCAATGCGCATCTGCGAGGCGGTCATGGCGCGCAGCGAGTCCAGATAGCCTTTCGCCTCTTTCTGTAGGCGCAGAGACGCTGACTCCAGAGTTCGGTATCGGCGCTCTTCGACTTCGTATTCGCGGTCGGATGTCTTCTCCACATGTCCCGTTTTCATCATGACCTGCGTTGTCGCGCGGCCGACGTTCTTCTTGAACCCGGACCACGACATCGCGGTGATTGAAGGGGGTTTGTGATAAAGCCTGCTTGGCGTTGTAGGTGCTGTGAGATGGTTATGGCAGCTTCGGCTTCTCACTATGCAAGCAGGCGGAGAGATGTGCAAACGAGTGTGTTGATGATGATCAGTCGTCAGTCACGCAACTGCCTATGGTGCCTGAGGCTCTGAGCGTGGGTCTCGGAGGTGAGGTGGTGGGGCGGCGGAAGTCCGGAACGGGATGAACCGTACAGCGGCAGCAACCCCACCACGAAACGCTGAACGCCTTGACATCGATGTCGCATTCAATACAGTATATTTGATAAAGATCTCACCAACACTGGTTCGAAGGAGGAAACAGTCACCATGCCCATCGCCATCGGCCTCGAAGGCTCAGCGAATAAGCTGGGCGTCGGCATCATTCTGCATCCCTCGCCGCCCAATTCACCACCTTCGCCCCACGACAGCGCGCATTCTGACGATGAACTTCTGCCCGGTCACCGCTCGAAAATCGCCTCTTCGCCGCCCGTCCAGATCCTCGCCAATCTCCGCCACACCTACAATTCTCCGCCCGGCACCGGATTCCTGCCCAAGGACACCGCTGCACACCACCGTCGCTGGGTTGTGCGCCTGGTAAAGCAAGCCATGAAACAAGCCGGCGTGCGTTTCGAGGATATCGACTGCATATGCTATACCAAGGGACCCGGCATGGGTGCTCCACTCGGCTCTGTTGCTATAGCTGCCAGGACGCTGAGCCAGCTTTGGAATAAGCCGCTCATTGGCGTGAATCACTGCGTTGGACACATCGAGATGGGTCGGGCAATCACGGGTGCCGAGAACCCGGTGGTGCTTTATGTCAGTGGTGGGAATACGCAGGTCATTGCCTACTCGGCGCAAAGATATAGGATCTTTGGTGAGGCGCTGGATATTGCGGTCGGCAATTGTCTGGATCGCTTCGCGAGAGTGTTGAATATTCCGAATGATCCGGCACCCGGGTACAATATCGAACAGCTAGCGAAGACAGGGAAGATTCTATTGGAGCTCCCGTACGCAGTCAAAGGGATGGACGTCTCTTTCTCCGGCATCTTGGCGCGAGTAGAGGAGATGGCGAAACGGCTAGAAACTTCCAAGACCGGCGAACAGGGCCCATGGACAGACGACGAAACGGGCGAGGAGGTCACGAAGGAGGACTTGTGCTTCACGTTACAGGAGACAGTCTTCGCCATGCTTGTTGAGATCACGGAGCGCGCAATGGCGCACGTGGGAGCGAATCAGGTTCTGATTGTGGGCGGCGTCGGCTGCAACGAGCGCTTGCAGCAGATGATGGGCATGATGGCCTCAGAGCGAGCAGGCAGTGTGTATGCGACGGACGAGCGCTTTTGCATCGATAATGGGATTATGATCGCTCATGCTGGACTGCTGGCGTGGAAGATGGGATTCAGGACGGGATTGGAGGAAAGCACGTTCACGCAGCGGTTCAGGACAGATGAGGTGCTCATCGATTGGAGAGATTGAATACCCGTGGATCACGATGTGTTTTCATTGCGCAGCTACGCGACACTAAGAAAGGATTGCTGTCGACGCCGCTATCAGCGTTCACGAACGCTGATACACCAGACACGTGACTGTAGGCATATGGCTGCATGAGTTGAACATGACAGGCTGCGCTTGTTCGAAGGAGAAAATCGTTCAGAATGAGGCAGACACGCTGCGATCTGGCATTACGCAACGCTGTGTCTCGGGAGTCGTCACCGGAGCTCAACCAGTAAGAGCGAGACGCCTGTTTGTTGTCTACTCACACAACAGAGGCAAAAAATGCTGGATGGTAGACCCTTCAGTGCCGAAACATCACTGACCCTTCCACAGCGAATCGGCAAACGCTCAAATGATCACACGAGTCGCAATAATGGGAAACACCGTCCCACATTGAAGGGTACGATGCCACTTTTCGCCAAACCTCCGGTACAAAGAAGACGTAGGAGCTATGTTGAAGCTGAGTCTTCGCACTGCAGCCATGTTCGTGTCAGGCCACTTCTATATGTAGCAGCGAAGAAGTGAATGGAGAGCCCTTACCTGCTGTATGCGCTGCAACCATCGCCCTCAAAAGCACAGGACTGACATTGTCGCACTACCTACGCTATGGGTGAGTCCTCAGCGACTGCGTGTGGGACACCTCTTTGTATGGGCACCTGCAAACGATCGTTCCAGTGCTCGCAACGGCCCAACCTTCACCGTCTTTGCAACAGTCACTTTCTCCGCCGTCAGGTTAGGCAAGCAAGAGTGTTACGGACGTGGGATAAGCAAGGCACAACGTCATTCAAGTGAAACTATAGTAAATAGATGGCGGGAAACACGCATGTGAACTTTCAGTGAGTCGTCGTCGAAAAGCCTGTCTTGCCCACCATTCACTTCTACAATCTCCTACACTTCGACCTTCACCCTCAGACTCTCTCCTTCCCTCTCGCAGACTACATTATTCCAAGGTAAACCTGCAAATTTTCTTTCCTTCTCACAGCCATACAGACCGCGCGTCTATTGACACTCCCCTTCCTCTCCCTAGCAAGCAGACATATACCTCTGAACTACAACGCCAGCCACGCGCAACGATGTCGGACTCACCCATCAAGGCCACCACGCCAGCCGTCGACAGTGCCGAGAAGGCCGGTCCATCCTTCACCGAGAGAGAAGACCGCATCCTGAAGCTCGCCTGGCTCTGCCTCAAGTCCGGCCCACCGGAGGTCGACATGGACAAGCTCACCAAGCTCGGCGATTTCCAGACCAAGAAGACTGCGAGCAACACCTGGGGTACCATCAAGAAGAAGCTTCTTTCCATGGCTTCGTCAACGAACGAAGAGGGTAACGGCGAAGGCGAGCACGGTGCTTGTAAGTGCAGCTCTCTTCATCAGACTGCCTTAGCGAAGTCACTGACGGCAAGGATCACAGCTACTCCAGCCAAAAGCACTCCGAAGGCCAAGGCCACGCCACGCAAGCGCGGCAAGAAGGCTGACGCCGAGGGCGAGGCTGCAGCTGACGGTGGCGAGGATGAGGTCGAGGGAACCCCGCCCAAGAAGCAGCGCAAGTCGCCGGGCAAGAAGGGTGTGAAAAAGGAGCAGGCGGTCGTCAAGGCTGGACCGGACCCTGTCGAGGGTTTGGCTGAGGAAGACATGAAGATGGAGGACGGTGGCGAGTAGGATGGCCTGCTCTCTTCGGATCCAGTTCAGGCACTCGGACGCGGTTCGCCGATGGCTTAGGCACGATGTCTCCCGGCGATCTTGCTTGATGAGCTGAGTGATGCGCACCAGCGTCATCTTCTACAAGCGTGAGAGCAACGGGTTATCTACTAGATCTTTGACAATCTTCTCTACTCTGCAATGCTGCCAGGGCTTCCTTGCGGTCGGACGACCTCCTCAGACTTGACATCAGTATTTGAGAGCAATCTCTACATGTCTCATGGTGCAGGCGTGTGGACATGCACTGCTTAATAGCCATGTACATGTACCTTAGGTAGATTCAAAGTTGTTCGAGATGTGTCTTTGCCTTGGCCGGCGTTTCTCCGGCTTTTCTGCCTTCTCCGACAATACTACACGAGCAGCACGACGGCCTCCTTTTCGCCCCGTACACGATGTTGATGGAGGGGCGCATACCTCTCTTTGACCATCACCATGTTACTTCCTTGTAACGAACACGGCTCGAGGTCTCTTAAGCGTGAAAGTCGCGCAGACTGAGGCAGACTCGTCGAATGACTGCCCACTTTCAAGCGGTCCAGACAGCAGAAGAATGCCATCCAATCCCAGCGGACCCGTATCGAAATCTAAAAACAACGGCGGCAAACGGGCGTCAAGACAGCTCTCAGCAGGTCGCCCACCGACGGTCTCAAAGCCGCAAGCATCGCTCTCCTCACAGAAAACCCGCCAGCTCATCAATGAGCATCACCAATTGAACAAGCAAATCACCAAAGCAGAGCTCGATGGCGACCGAGCGGCAGCGGATGAGCTCAGAAAACGCATCGAACGACTAGGCGGACTCAAGCTCTACCAGCTTGCCAGTCTGGAAGGGCAGTCTAAGGAACGCGGAGGTGACTCGTCTGTCGTGCTCATGCAATGGCTCCAGCCTATCATCGGTTCGGTGAAGCGGAGTGGGACCAAACTCAGGCTGCTCGAAGTCGGTGCGCTTTCTACGAAGAATGCATGCTCAAATGCGGGCATCTTCGAAATCCAACGCATCGATCTGCACTCTCAAGGCGAAGGCATCCTTCAGCAAGATTTCATGGAACGTCCAATCCCGAACGGTGACGCAGACCAAGTCGACATCATTTCTCTATCGCTGGTCCTCAACTTCGTGCCGTCTCCCGTGGGCAGAGGTGATATGCTTAGGCGCACCTGCCAGTTCCTGGACACTTGTGCTCGAGCCGAGTCCGAAGAGCAGCTCCGGCATACTTTTCCGGCGCTGTTCATGGTGTTGCCGGCTCCTTGCATCACCAACTCACGATACATGAGCGAGGAGCGCATTACATGCTTGATGGCCAGCTTGGGTTACATCATGCTGCACTTCAAACAGACGGCGAAGTTGGTATATTATCTATGGCAGCTCCGAGATGAACCGTCGCCGGAGGACCAGGACTTTGCGAAAAAGCAAGTCAATCCTGGTCCGGCTCGCAATAACTTTTGCGTGGTGCTCCGCTGAGCTTGAAACAACGAGGCCGCAGACGCTGTACTCGGGGTCTACTTTCCAGAACTCGACGCATTGTGACCTGCGCGGCAAGGACAGCAGGGTCCCATCGGGAACTCTCAAGACGAACGAGTGTTGAACACCACCCGTTCAAATTCGAGAGGCACATATGCCACTTTACGTACACCATTGCCGGCACATCCGCAGGCGCTCATGTCTCTCATGCCAGATAATAACCTACCAGTGTTCGGTCACGCGCAAGGCTTGCTGATGTCTGGACAGGCATCAGCCATTGCGATCTCATGTTGCTCGGGGGTGCGCATTCCTAGAGCGCAGCGGTAGCATGCATGTGGTCACTTTAGCAAGCCGAGCTTCCCACAGTCAACGACGCTGTTGTCGGCGGCATATCGACTCGTCCGATTGAACGAAGAAAAAGAGACGAGGGCGTTACGCAGCCTGCACGCAAACCGTCGCTAGCGCCCCAGAGACGTTTACAAAGATCTCCGTTACCACCTCGTTAAAAGCGCGTACGGACAACCGAAGAGTGACCTATTATTGACGGTTACGATCGGACATGTTATGAGTCACGCGGTGAAGGTTGGGGGTGTTACGCCTCATCGCCATCACGTGGCCTGTGGCGGATGAAAAATCGAACAGGTGTATACGCGTCTAGTGATGGGCATTTGCCGGGTCTAACGTTCGGCAACAGCGGCATGTCTTTCCAATCCATCTGACTTCTTCGGATAGAGACTATAACGATGGGCCGTGCTGTTCGACAAGGACGGTCACATGCAGCTGAGGGAAGTTGTAGGCTGTCAACAAACCTTGTGCGTTGTTGGTTCCGGCAATATACAGTCCGATATCCAGTCCATCAGTTGAATGCAATCTCAAGCAACTGTTTTGCTATATCAACGACGTCCCCGCTACATGTATGTGATGGCCGGTCTGTGTGGGATGACGTCTCGTGAACGGAAACTGTTGCCGGCCGTCGCTTCACCTTCCTTCCTTTGGCGGCGATCCTACAGAAACGGGACGATCCCATCTGTACATCACTGCACACTTCTTTCGCAGCCTCATCCCGATCGGTCTTCTTATTACATCTTTTCCATGTACGGTAGCCTTCATTGACCTATCGTGCAGCTCTTCTCCTCAAACGAGACCGGCTCGGCTCCAACACCTCACCACGAAGCAAACCACCGACCTGCGCCTTCAATGGTAGACGTCACTTCGCCGCAAACCGTCCTGCAGTCCCCGAACCTCGCCTTCCTCCACGATTACTTGTCGGTGACGACGAGGACGGCCCTGCCATTATGCGGCAATAGCGAGGGATGGGGGCCTCTCAGTCCCGATCGCTGGGACTTGACGCCGTGCTTTCTCGACGTTTGGGTATTGGGGGTCAGCATCTGGGGCATATTGGGTGGCGCTGGCGCGATATGGTACCTACACAAGAAGCGCTCGCCGGAGTCGGTCAAAAAGAACTGGCATTTCTATGCAAAGCTCGTTGTCCTGGGACTGTTGTTCGCCACGACCGCGGCGCAAGCGGCGCTGCAGATCCAGCGCTTTCCCAACATCTGGTTTGGGGACATCCGCTTCTGGACGACCGTGGTCAATCTGGTCAGCTTGGCCACGATCTTCTACGTTCAGTATATCGAGCACTGGCGGTCGCGCAACGCCAATGCCGTCGTCTTGCTCTACTGGCTCTTCCTGCTACTCGCGTACGGCATCAAACTTCGGTCCCTCGTCTCCCAACATCTACATCGACTGCACGTGCCGTACTTCTCCGTATTCACTGCTAGTGTTGCGTTGTCCTTGATCGAGTTTGTTCTGGAGTGGCTCGTCCCAAAGCGGCTTTCGGACTACGATGCATTGGGAGACGAGGACGAATGTCCAGTAGAGTACGCAGACATCTTCTCACGTCTCACGTTTTCCTGGATGACACCCATGATGAGGTATGGGTACAAGGAGTTCCTGACACAAGACGATCTCTGGAATCTGCGGAAAAGCGACAACACCGCTAGTACGTCGGAGTCTTTCGAGCAATCATGGCAACATGAACTCGACAAGAAGAAACCCAGTCTCTGGATCGCGTTGTTCCGCGCCTTTGGTAGCCCTTACTTCGTGGGTACCGTCATCAAGACTGGTTCAGATTGCTTGGCTTTTGTCCAACCCCAGCTTCTGCGCTATCTGATTGCTTTTGTCGACTCGTACCGCGCCGGAAATGAGCCCCAACCTCCGATCAAGGGTGCGGCGATTGCACTGGCGATGTTCGCAGTTTCTGTCGGACAGACGGCATTCTTGCATCAGTACTTCCAGCGTGCCTTTGAGACGGGTATGCGCATCAAGAGCGCCTTAACAGCAGCAATCTATCGAAAGAGCATGCGTCTTAGTAACGAGGGCCGAGCATCGAAGAGCACGGGCGACATCGTCAACTACATGGCGGTCGACACTCAGCGCCTGCAAGACCTGGCGCAATACGGCCAACAGCTCTGGAGTGCACCGTTTCAGATCACTCTGTGTTTGATCTCGCTGTATCAGCTCGTCGGTGTCAGTATGCTCGCCGGTCTCGGTGCGATGATCCTGATGATACCGATCAATGGCTTCATTGCCCGCATATCGAAGACCTTGCAAAAGCGACAGATGAAAAACAAGGACGCCAGGACGCGGTTGATGACGGAAATCTTGAACAACATGAAATCGATCAAGCTCTACGCGTGGACGACCGCCTTCATGAACAAGCTTAACGTGATCCGTAACGACCAAGAACTACACACGCTGCGCAAGATTGGTGCTGTCACGGCAGTGGCCAACTTCACGTGGTCGACTACGCCGTTCTTCGTCTCGTGCTCGACCTTTGCCGTGTTCGTTGCAACATCGAACAAGCCACTTTCGACCGAGATCGTCTTCCCAGCTCTGACTTTGTTCAACCTGCTTACCTTCCCGCTGGCTGTCCTGCCGATGGTCATCACGGCCATCATCGAGGCTAGCGTCGCTGTGGGCAGACTCACGGCGTACCTGACGGCACCAGAGCTCCAACCTGATGCCGTCCTTCGAAGCGACGCCGTGAACGCAGGCGAAGAATCCATTCGCATTCGCGACGCTACCTTCACGTGGAACAAGGACGAGGAGCGCAACGTCCTGCACGACATCAACTTCACCGCGCACAAGGGAGAGTTGTCGTGCATAGTCGGCAGGGTCGGGGCTGGCAAATCCAGTCTACTCCAGACCATGCTCGGCGATCTCTACAAGCTCAAGGGTGAAGTAGTGTTGCGCGGTACGTCCGCCTACGTGGCCCAAAGCCCATGGGTGATGAACGCAAGCGTGAGAGAGAACATCGTCTTCGGCTACAAATGGGACCCGGCCTTCTACGACAAGACAATTAAGGCTTGTGCACTCACAGAGGACTTTGCAACTTTACCGGATGGCGATCAGACAGAAGTTGGCGAACGTGGCATCAGTCTCTCCGGCGGGCAGAAGGCTCGTCTCACACTAGCTCGTGCGGTGTACGCCAGAGCAGATATCTACCTGTTCGACGACGTGTTGAGTGCAGTCGACCAGCATGTAGGCAGACATCTGATTGATAATGTCCTTGGATCTAAAGGTCTCCTTGCCGGAAAAACAAGGATTTTGGCCACGAACTCTATCCCAGTGCTGATGGAAGCGCACTTCATCGTCTTGCTCCGCGACGGCCGGATTTTAGAGCGTGGAACTTACCAGCAGCTCATTGCAATGAAGGGTGAGATTGCTCAGCTCATCCGAACGGCCAGCAGTGAGGACCAACAGAGCGACACGAGTGAAGAAGCCAGCAAAGCCTCCGGATCTCCTTCCAGCGAATCAGAGACGGTATACGGTATGGACGACCCCGACGACCCGGAAGAACGCGAGGAGGCTCAAGAGGGGCTCACCCAGCTCGCGCCAATCAAACCGCAGGGACGCGGTCCGGCACGTCGGTCGAGTAGCATGACTTTGCGGAGAGCCAGCACGGCCTCTTTCCGAGGCCCTCGCGGCAAGCTGACCGACGAGGAAGAGAACAAGGGGAAACTGAAGTCCAAGCAAACGAAGGAAACGCAAGAAAAGGGCCAGGTGAAAAGGGACGTTTACTTCGAGTATGCCAAGGCCAGCAATCTCGGAGCCGTGGCAGTTTATCTGGTAATGCTGCTTGGAGCGCAAACGGCACAAATCGGTAAGTCATTGTCTTTTTCTTCCAGTCGTTGGGACTGTTGTGGATTATTATACTACCCTCGTAGGCGAAAGAGGCCGCACGAATCTCATGTCAACTCGCATGCACCGCTGCCATCTGTAGCAACCAAGGGTGGTGCAGTATAGACTAACGATTCTGCGCACAGGGGGCAGCGTTTGGCTGAAGCAGTGGTCCGAAATCAACGACCAATATGGCCGAAACCCGGATGTCGGTCGATACATCGGCATCTACTTCGCCTTTGGTGTGGGTGGCTCTGCTCTGGTGGTGATGCAGACCCTAATCCTGTGGATCTTCTGCTCGATCGAGGTAAGTTGCTGCAACGTCTTCGTCTACGTGCTGCCGTGCATGACACCGCAAAAGCGTGGCAACGATGGGCTTTTGGGGCTAACGCGGGTCGGGACAGGCGAGCCGGAAGCTCCACGAACGAATGGCGTACGCCATCTTCAGGTCTCCGATGGTCTTCTTCGAGACGACGCCCAGCGGACGCATTCTCAACCGTTTCTCGAGGTGAGTGCATCGTCTTCCCCAGCAAACTCGGGTGTAATCCTCGTTGGCAGACTGCATGCTGTTGTGCATGGGCCATGCGGCGCGGAGCACCTGAGCTTCCCCGGCTGCTGTGTTGTTCCACAGGGATGAGCCCTGTCCCCAACGACGACTGGGGTGTTCATGTGCAAAAGAGCGGGACTGACAGGGGTTTGTATGCAGTGACATCTACAGAATCGACGAAGTCCTCGCGTAAGTACTCCCACATGTGCCGAGGCTCCACTTTGGAGCATTCGTTACATACAGCGTTTTACTAACATGCGCTGGTTAAGGCGCACGTTCAACATGCTGTTTGCAAACGCAGCCCGAGGTATGGTCATCCCGCACATCGACGTGCAGACTGCGAGCCGCTTCTGGTTCTTTCTGACAATTTCACAGCCGTCTTCACACTGGTCGTCATCTCCGCCTCCACCCCCGTCTTTATCGCGCTGATCGTTCCTCTTGGGGCACTGTATCTATGGATCCAAAGATACTACTTGCGAAGCTCGAGAGAGCTCAAACGTCTGGACAGCATCAGCCGGAGCCCGATCTACGCCCACTTCCAGGAGTCCTTGAGCGGTGTTAGCACCATCCGCGCTTACCGCCAAACAAAACGATTTGCGATGGAGAACGAGTGGAGGGTGGACGCTAACCTGCGTGCATATTACCCGTCGATCAGCGCCAATCGATGGCTGGCTGTCCGGCTCGAGTTTCTAGGTTCCGTGATTATCCTTGCAGCAGCCGGCTTCGCCATCGTATCCGTCGTTGGTGGCGGTGGTCTCTCCGCAGGCCTGGTCGGTCTAGCTATGAGTTACGCTCTCCAGATCACTCAGTCGCTCAACTGGATCGTTCGGCAGACGGTCGAGGTCGAGACCAATATCGTCTCCGTCGAGCGCGTTCTGGAGTATGCCCGATTACCGAGTGAAGCTCCCGAGGTTATCTCGCGGCACCGCCCGCCGGTCAGCTGGCCATCCAAAGGTGCAGTGTCGTTCAACAAATACAGCACTCGGTACCGAGAGGGTCTGGATCTTGTGTTGAAGGACGTGACCTTGAGCATCCAGTCCCACGAGAAAATCGGCGTCGTCGGCAGAACGGGTGCCGGCAAGAGCTCATTGACTCTGGCCCTGTTCCGCATCATCGAACCTACCGAAGGAGACATTACCATCGACGGACTCAGCACCAGCTCGATCGGACTTCTGGATCTCCGAAGACGACTGGCAATCATCCCACAAGATGCCGCGCTGTTCGAAGGGACAGTGAGAGACAATCTCGACCCGGGCCACGTCCACGACGACACGGAGCTCTGGAGCGTGCTCGACCATGCGCGATTGCGTGACCACGTCACTTCGATGCCCGGGCAGCTCGACGCGCCGATCCAAGAAGGCGGATCGAACCTCAGCCAGGGCCAGAGGCAGCTCGTCTCCTTGGCTCGCGCCCTGCTCACGCCAAGCAACATTCTGGTCCTCGACGAAGCCACGGCGGCCGTGGACGTGGAGACGGATGCGATGCTGCAGACGACTCTCCGCAGTAACATGTTTAAGGATCGCACCATCATCACGAGTAAGTACACCAACTTCGTTTGCCCCTCTCCCAAACCATTTGAATCTTTTATCCTTGCTAACGTGTCTGAATCAGTCGCCCACCGCATCAACACCATCCTCGACAGCGACCGCATCGTCGTCCTCGACCACGGCGTGGTGAAGGAGTTCGACACGCCCGCCGCGCTCGTCAAAAGCAAAGGGCTGTTCTACGAACTGGTGCGAGAAGCCGGCCTCTTGGGCGCGGTGGATAGCTCTTCCGGCACTGGCGAGGGTGCGCGATAGAAATCGTTCACGTATGAGATGTCGAGTACATACATACCTACCTTAGGTACGTAGCACGAAAGGACCATTTCTTCCGCGTGCGAACCCGCCCGTGCCGCGTGACACCTTTGAATACGTGGAGGAGGCGCGTTCGCATGTGTCACCAGTGCAGCACCTATCAAAAACCACCGGCCCGCCTACTCCCATTCCAGCATGCGTGCAGCGTGCCCGCTGCGGTCGTGCCGCTTGTGGTACAGATGTACGTTTTTACTGCCCGTCCTTGCACCGAGTGGCGGGAGGATTTTCTCCCGTACCGTAAGAACTCCCATTTCTGCTTTTTCATCATCTTCGTCTGGAACAGCCGGCTAGACTTGCCTTCTCATCATCATCATCATCAAAGGTCAACGTATGCAAATCAGAGGCTACGAATCCCGTGAGTCGTGGACGGGGGTTGAAAAGGTGATTTTCGTATGTATATAGTCGGGATGAGACGCCGACAGACAGAACGTACCAACCATCGTCTGATGACAGAAAAGCCGTTGCATGGTTCGCGTGGAACGGACTGCGGTCCTGCGTTTCCACCTGGATCCTTCGCTATCCCAAATTCCCGTTTCTTCTCGAAAACTCGGTTATACCATTGATGACAGTTGTGACGCCCGAGATCCTGTACCGCCGATGCGTGCGGACCTGCTCACCGCTTCTGACATGTGCAAGCCTCGTCGAGAATGACTACATACCTACATACATATAGTAGGTATAGATTGATGAAGCAGTGTCCGTCCGTCCGTCCGTCCCCGCTCGTCCGTTTCGTTCCCTGATGCCACCCTTTACAGTGCTCTCACTTCTTTTCAACTCGGGTCTGCATGTGGCACATCTCTCGTTATTATGTGCTTCACTCCCATTGCGTTCGGCAAAGAGCCAGTTGAGAGGGAGGGGGCGCTACGGTTGAACGTCGCGACTGAACTGTGAACGACGGCAGGGTCTAGATGTCCTAATGCGCTACCTCCTATTAAGGCTGTTATAGCCTTCAATGCGTTCGTTCTGCATGAACAACCAGGGTCCCGCCGACCGGTATCTCGTCCATCGGATCGCTCGCAGGGACAACAAAGCGAACAGGTCGAACG
>Ga0268244_10000050_pt1 | contig 46629 bp, 65 predicted proteins | sample AgamicMgSfe_FD_200258 | JGI IMG/M metagenome (GOLD analysis project Ga0268244, IMG submission 200258) | Agave microbial communities from Guanajuato, Mexico - Mg.Sf.e (v2) (version 2) | ecosystem: Host-associated > Plants > Phyllosphere > Phylloplane/Leaf | place: Guanajuato, Mexico | collected... | reverse complement strand
ACAGCATGACCTGCTCGCCCACGTAGCCGATGCCCGGAACCTCTGCAGGCGAAGCGGGTTCTTTCAACAGATCCACGCGGAGCTCGACGGAATCGGCGCCAACGGAAAGTATGTCGAGGTTGGGCAGGGCTGCGCGGATGTCGGGGAATGTGGTGGACAGCAGTGTGGTCCTTGCCTTCTTCTTTAAATCCTCATGAGGCTTGACCTGGCCTAAGATGAAACCCAAGAAACGTGCCACGTCCCGACGCACGAACTGTCTTTGGGTGTAGAGGTACTCATAGTCGCAGAATGAAGTCAGGTATTCGTCCCTCAGATCTCGCAGATCGATGCAATGGGTCATGATGACGGTGCATCTCGTGGCCCGTAGCGCTTCTGCCCGCGGTATCAAAGAATGATCCAGCCCAACCACACTGTTATCCGGCTGCCCGACCGCCGCCTCCAATGAGTTCACGATCACACATCTTTGACCCAGAACGTCCGCGGCGACCCGGACGATTTCGTCTTGACCCCGATCGAACAGGACGAGCAGGCGAGGGGTCTCGTTGTGGATGATCTCCTCGATCTTCATGACTCCGAGTGACTTTGTCATGATAGCAGGCCTGGCTCTCATCACCCCTCGTCACCCGCTGCCCGGTCCCTTCGAACGTTCTTCTTTGTGAGAGTATTGCTTGGTCTCTTTTGGCTGAGACCCTAGACCGACCGACCCGTCACCGGATCGAGATATCGTGTGCGCCGTGGCCCAAGTGGGTGCTGTGCGAGACCCGGACCTGCTGCGCACTTGTTACGCCGTCAAACATCGCGTGGCATTGGGGTCCTTCCCGGCTTTCCAGGCGAGCGAGAGCAACACGGTACGAGGGCGTTGGTCGGGCGAACGTTGGTACTAACGGCAGTTCTTTATACGTGCCTTGTTGGTGGGTTCGAGAAAGAAGCAACGCAGTGCCGATAGTGGGATCAGGTCGATAGTGGGAGCAGATAGTGGGAGCAGATAGTGGGCCCCGTGGGGATCTCGCGATCAGTAGCCCAGGTCTAGGTATCTCCGTCGCCACCACAGCGCGGCTCTGTGTCCAACGAGAATCTCTTCCTTGCCGTGATTGCTATCACAAAGAAGAAGAAGAAGAAGAGGTTGACCGAGGTCGCTTGTCCGAAAGTCTGATGAGCCGACGGGTACAGCACGGAGGTAGTGGAGCGCTGGATCCGCCCACAATCATCCATTTATCCGGGCGCCGAGCTCGTGGAGTCGTGGGCGCGCTCCATGTTTCAATCGTAGAGGTCTGGTCGGTCGTCGGGACATCTCCTTCCGCCAATCTCACCCTCGCGATAGGGAAGTCGTCGCCTACCTTCGCCAGACTTCCAGTTCGCCACCGGGATGATCACATGATCGCGGGGCGGTGGGGGTCATGGACTCCTCCACTGTCCAGCTGCTACATGTACATACCTTAGGTATCTAATGTGGCCCGACGTGGGCATCCGGCTATTCTACGGCAAGACGGGTCTCGCCGTCCTTTCGACCTCCACGTTAAGGTACCTACGGGTTCGCATGATGAATGAACAGGATGTGGGCGACATGTCGGTGGGTGTCACAAGCTCTGATGCTCAACCGCCAGCCAAAGTGTGGAACATGATCGGAAAGGCTCGACATTATGACAGTGAAGCCTCCCTCTCCCTTGCCGAGCCGGGCCAGTCGCGAAAAGAAAAGCACGTGCTGTCACGCACGTGGGCTCGACGGCAAGGGGTTGTGGTGTGCACGACCATACCGGCCACCACCTCAACTTGTGTATGTAGGAATTCGGCTGGCTCTTGTCGGTAAGGGCGGGATGGGGCAGAGATGGCGAGCGTACGAAATCTGCGAGCGTGCGAATACATATGCGAGATGAATGCGCAAAGGAACATGTTTGTGCTTCTCCATCACTACTACTCTCCAAAATAATCCGCTGTTGTGACTACATACAGTAGTGTAACGGCGATGATGAGAGCAGCGACCGTACTCCTCGCATTCGTTGTCATCAGCGCGAGTGCCTCGTTTGACCCTCTGCACCACCTGGGCGGGAATTCGCCGTACTTCACAGGACCGAATGTCTTCGGCATCTCACCAGATCCTCCGCCAGGATGCGTCGTCGACCAGGCGGCGTTCACCTCCCGTCACGCTTCCAGGTACCCCGACCCGTCCGCGTATTACCAATGGACGAACCTGAGCGCAAAGGTGCGTCGCCCGAGGTGCAGCAATCGGGGTTGGACAGAAGCGTTCGCCTGACAGGTGGTGAACTAGATCCATTCGGCCTCGTTCAGTACGAACGCGTCGCAGCTTCAGTTCCTGAAGTCGTGGCAGCCGGTGCTCCGGAACCCGGCTGCTGAGCTCTCGGAGCTGTCCGTAGGTGGGTACAGAGAGTTGTACGACATGGGGGTGAATTACCGCTTCGCATACCCAACCTTCTACACCGAGAACACGCCTTTCGTGCTCTGGGCGAATCGCTACCAGGTATAACTCCCAGTCCCCGGCTGATCTGATCGGTCGAAGCTTAACTCCGCCACAGGATTCGGTCTTCCGAGTGGTGGACTCCGCCAGACTATTCGCGCGAGGCTATCTAGGGCCGAACGCGACCGTCGACGGAAGCGTGTACGTCTTGAACAATTCGGATCCGAGGTCGATCGCAAACTCCCTCGCCCCGTCTGATCTGTGTCCGAACTACGTGGACAACAGTGGTGGGGCCAATGCTACCACCTGGGCCAACATCTATGTGCCGCCGATCGTCACCCGCATCAACAAGTTGCTCCAAGGTCTGCAGTTCAACAGCTCCGATGTCACGGTCTTCCCGTACCTCTGCGGCTTCGAGACGCAAATCACCGGACGCCGGAGTCCGTGGTGTGATGTCTTCACCGAAGAGGAGACGCTTCAGTACGAATATGCGCAAGACATCCGTTACTGGTACGGTACAGGTCAGTGAAGTCTCGCCGGATGTTCTCGCCCGTCTCGTCTTGAGCTGAGGATCACCACATCCGCAGGTCCGGGCACGCAGTTGGAGAAGAACCTGATGCTCCCGTTCTTGACCGACCTGGTCAAACATTTCGTCGACGGTCCGAACGCGACATACCCCTCCAGCAACGCCACCGCCGCGACTCCCTTCCACCCTAACCCCCTGATCGCCACGTTCACGAACGACGGGCAAATCAACCAGCTCGCCGCCGCCATCGGCGTCTTCGACGACGAACCTCAACTGCCGGCAACGCACATCCCCTCGAATCGGAAGTTCAGAGCCAGTAACTTCGTGCCTATGTAAGTTACCTCCCCACCCTTCCACAGTTCCAGCCTCACCACCTGACCCTTTCCGTCCTCGCGTCCCTCACAGGAAAGGCACCATCAGCTTCGAGCGGCTGAACTGCGGGTCCCGCGGCCTGTTCATGCGCATCAAGTTGGACGAGCAGGTCTACCCCGTCGCCCACTGCCAGCAAGGGCCGGGCCGGAGTTGTCCGCTCCAGCACTACCGGTCCATCATCGCGAACAAAACGGCGGCTTTTGGCGATTTCGAGACGGCGTGTGGGATCGCGGCGAACTCCAGCGTCGTGCCGGTGGGAGAGGATCGGACGACGTTCTTGGAGGACTTGGGTGTGCCTTGGGAGTATGTGGTGAGGCCGTAGGTCGGTCTCTCTTGTTAGACCACATGCAGCACAATACATGAGAAAGCCGTGAACGCAGCTGCTTGTTTCTCCCGCGTTCCGTGTGTTGGTCGGTCGGAACGAGGGTATCGCGAGCCTATAGTGTTGGTGAAGCTGTCGTCTGTCACCCTGTCTCATGCCTCCCGGTGATCACTGATGTCAATGTGTTGACGAGACGCAAACAGTAGGGATAATACACGTAGCTGACACAGTGCGGGATACGAAGGATCGGAAGATGCCGCGCCTGAAGCCGTCGTCGTTACAGGAACAACGACGGGTTGCGTGGAGTTCTGGGGCGATGACCGTTGATCGTTTATCTGTACTCAATCCAGGGGTCAGGACTCGCGAGAGGGCAAGTCTCCAGCGTGTCGCAAAAGATCCAGCCTACCCGGTCGGAGTCGGCCGAGACTGTGAAGTGAGGAGGATGTGGTGAAACGCTGGTGTCGGGCGTCTTTTTCTGGGGCGAGGGTCGGGATTTTCCAAATTCGGCTTAGATCTCCCGTGGAAAATAATATCTAAATCGATGTTTCTTCGCGGGGAAAACGTGCTTGGTGTCACGACTCACGATGTCAGGGGCTGGGGTTTTGGATGAGAGACGGTGAGAGTCCGAGACACCGGAGCACACGCGCGCGCGCGCGCAAGGCACACACCACGTTTATCCATGGTCGGACTTGTCATGCTGATCATCTTTCGCCTTTCGCGTGATGAGGTGCTGGCGCAGAGCTCCCTTCGCTTGGTTGGCGAGCGGACGGGTCGTCGCATGGATGCGGATGGCCTCGACGAGACGGGGTGTTGCGTGGCGAGATTGGGAGCGTCGACGGGTAACGACTTTCACAGGTGTGCATCCTACCTACCTGACATTGGTGATTAGATGTGTTAATTGACGATCAGACAGTGATTGGCCTTTGCGAGTAGCGCAGCAACGCAGCCTTCTCGCTGCTGTCAGACAGTCGAAATAGGCAACGAGTGGGTGTCGCGCCATGCGAGCAGCGCCCGACGGTGATTTGTCCTGTGTCACTCATCAGGAAGAGGTCATATGGTCATCACTCGTGCGGCCCGCCGGTCCTCGTACCTGCGCCGGGCTCGGGCCACGGATCATGTAGCGTCTACCGCGGGCCACTCACTGGTCCAAACGGCGCACCCCGGCTCAGCCTCACCTCCATCCCTCCGATTCCCTCGTGAGCGCCCTCGACATCTGGCCAATCAAGGGGAGATGAGCCCGTTCGTTAGCCTCGCCATCGTCGCTTCTCCTAGATGAAGGGGAGGATGCTACGCCGGCACAGGGGCTACGATGGAGAAGCCTTCTTTTTCTATCTTGCTACTCCCCGTCCCCTAAACCTCACCACCCACTCTTCTCTCCTCTCTTCCCTTTCTCTCCCACAGCCTGCAGTCCGCGATCGCACACTCGTTGAACCGTCTCTCGTAGACACTTCCACTCCTTCAAACCACTCACTCTCTTCTTCCGTGTTCGCCGACCTTGAATCCCGTCCCTTCCATACAACCCGCATTCCACACGACTTCATCCACCACCATGCCGGCTTGCAGCAAACTCGCCTTCGCCGTCGGCCTGGCCGCCGTCGCCAACGCCCAGCTCCACCAGTTCCACAACCGCCGCCAACTCAACGACACCATCACCACCGCCACCATCTACGACACCCAGGTCCACACCATCACGAGCTGCGCCCCCACCGTCACCGACTGCCCCGCCGAGAGCATGTCCGAGGTGGAGGTCACCAGCACCGTCGCCCTCTACACCACCGTCTGCCCCATCGCCGAGGCCCAGTCCATCTCGAGCGCGGTCGCCGCCTCTGCCGCCGCCGCATCGTCCGCCAGCTCTTCTGCCGTCGTTGCTTCGTCGACCGGTGATGCGGCGCCTTCCGGCTACGGTTCGTCCGCTTCTGCCGCCGCCGTCGCCTCGACGAGCGCGTCTTCGCCAGTCGCTCCTCTCTCCACTGGCTTTTCGCCCTCGAGCTCCTCGGCCCCGGCACCGCCTGCGTACGGCAGCCCGAGCTCTTCGCCAGTTGCCCCGTTGAGCACCGGTTCGTCTTCCTCAAGCAGCTCTTCGCCAGTCGCTCCGTTGAGCACCGGTTCTTCTCCCTCCAGCAGCTCTTCGCCAGTTGCTCCTCTCTCCACTGGCTCCGCTCTGTCCAGCAGCCCCGCGGCGGCGCCTCCAGCATACGGCAGCTCAAGTGCAAACGTCAGCTCTTCTACGCCAGTCGCGCCGTTGAGCACCGGTTCGTCTCCGTCCAGCAGCTCTTCTGCAGTCGCTCCATTCGGCACTGGCTCTTACTCCGTTCCGGCCTTCTCGTCGAGCTCGTTCGCCTATTTGCCTTCTGGATCCGTTCCGGCTTCGAGCTCAGCAGTCGCGCCGCTCTCTACCGGTGTGAACGCAAGCGCTCCCTCTGCTAGCGCCCCGGCTGGCTACGGGGCGGCCTCCAGCTCCAGCGCGAGCGCAGATGTCGCCACTTCCGCCAGCCCAAGCGCATCCGCACCTGGAAGCTACGGCACTGGTGTATCTGCGCCAGGTTCCTCTGCCACAACCGTCGTCCTCAACTCTACCCTCACCTACACTCTCACCCAAGGCTCCTCCACCACCGTCGTCACGACCACCCTTCACTCGACCTCGACGGAATACCTCACCTCTGTACGTCTTTCACAACAAACATACCTCCAGAAGAATAGTCTCGTTAACAAGTGACACAGACTCTCTACCTGACCCGCGAGGCGGCCACAGGCACCGGCGCTTCGTCGGCTCCCACCGGCGCCGTCGGCACCGGTAGCAGCAACGAGAAGACGACCCTCCACTCCACTTCCACCATCACCAACTACCTCACCGTCTACCCCGTGTCCAGTCTGCCCGCCGACGCCCCGACGAGCGCCAACAACGTCGCCGTCTCCACCAATGCCGCCGCCTCGGGCAACTGCGCCGTCGGCTCTACCGTCACCGTCACCGAGAAGGAGACCATCACCGTGACCGCGGGCAGCGCTTCCGCCACAGCCTCCTCCGCCAGCCCCATCCTCCCCATCCAATCCTCGCCCACCGCCTACTACCCGACCTCCGGCTTCCCGACCGCCAGCGGCGTTGCCGGCTCAGGCGCCTCGAGCTACGCCCTCAGCACGGGCTTCATGACCTCGAACAGGTCATCCGGCAGCGCCGTCGCTCCTCTCCCGACCGCCGGCACCGCCGCCCCGAGCGGGTACCGCTTGTAAAGACGGGGGAAGAAATGGCTAGCTATAAAGGAAAGGGGAACAATCAACAATTTTCTCAAGCTTACCTTCACGACATTGACCACGCACCCACTCCAGCCTTGGCCTCTCTCTTTTCGAGGACAGGGGAGAGGAAGAAGAGGGGTGGCAGAATCCGCACCACATACCCATCCTTATCACGCCGCCCCCTCCCAAGCGGCTTTGTTGTACTTTTGATACCATTCTCCAGGCTGCTGCCACCCCCCGACTACCGTGTACGGTTCGAGCCTGCGAGGGAATGCATTGCATGCTACTGCTGTTGCATTGTTGGTCTTCTTGTCGATAGGCTATCCTGTCTCTTGCGTCAGCACTGCTTGGACTCAACCTGGACTTCTTATTGTACTGTTTGTCCAACTACTGGGATTTTTGCTCTAGTCTTCCTTATCTCATGGGGTCTTTCCAATCTCTACTATTGTCCTTCGTTTCCCTGTCACAATAACAGAGGGTAGGGTAGAGGGTTCGTGTTTACGTGTCTCTACTGAAAGCCGGCTGGGCTGGTTGAAGAAATGTGGTGCCTTGTTGATATACCTTGCTCTCAGGCAGGTGTCCACGGCTTTTTATTGTAGTTGTATAGCTTTTGACTGGATGAGTATCATCCACCAACATCTTTGATGGACACCTTACATTCCACTCGTCCGGGATCGTTTGCTTGATTTCTGTGTTCGATCAATTCTGGATTATTATGATTTGACGGACTCTCTCTTGTTCGACTCGATACTCTTCCACTGTACTACCTTGCACGCTGGATAGAGTGGGCACGCTGATTCTTCAACCTGCAGGAGCATGGAACCAGCGGCCAAACCGCGGTCGGCATGAGCGGACGATCGAGGGACATACGCAGAGACGGGAAACCGACCTTCAACCATTCGGCTTCAACACTACTTGAAACGACTGGGTGGTGATTCAAGAACAGATCATGTTGTACCTTGCATGTTACTCTACACATTCTAACCCCACGCATCCCCCCAATCGTCCTCTTCGTCCGGCTCCTTCGCCTTATGCACGACAGTCTTTGACGCGGGCGCTGTCGCCGGGACAGAGCTCTTCTTCACCGCCGCGATCGGCCGACTTGTAGTACCAGTGGCGGCCGACTTCTTTGCCAAACCTTTCGGTAGAGGCTTCTTGCTCTGTGCCTTGGCTGCCGCCTGCGCATTCAACCAGCCTTCGAAGTCCGGCTCGCCGCCGTCGTCGTAGGATATGCTCGGTGTCGTGGTGGTGCTCGACTTCGAGGCGTGCGGGATAATGGTGGTGGCAGTGGTGGTCGATGGTTGCGGTGTGAACGATTCGCCCCAGGCGTCTGCGTCTGCATCGATGGTCGTGTTGTCGTCGTCGTTCATGTCGCCCCATCCGTCGCCGGAATCTTCGGCTTCGGCTTCTGCGGGCACTGTGGTGGAGTGGCTGAGGCTGGATGATGCTCGGGGGGTGATGGATGCTGAGTGACCTGGCGGCGACGGTCGAGCAGGCGCTCCGGTGCTGGATGGCGATGTGGCAGATCGTTCGAGCGGGGTAGGTCGGACTCCATTGCTGTTGGGCTGGATCTCTCCGCTCGCGGTACCGAGTTTGTTCGTGAATGATGAGATGGCCCAGCCCATCCATTGGTTGCCGGGTTGTGGCGTGCTCGTGCGTGTAGCGGACGCTGAGCCGGGCTCTGCTGTCGTTGGAGGTGGCAGGACGGAATCTGGTAGCGTGGTGCTGTATTTCCGCACCCGCTCCAGATAGATGTTGAGAGTCTTGTTCGCCTGGTCCCGGATCATTTTTTCCTTGTCGACCAGTGACGGACAGATGGCGGGCAACATTCGCGTGGCGCAGTCATCCTCGCTGAAGATGTCCGCCGTCGCTGCCAACGCCATCAGCGCTGCGTTCCGGGCGTGTACGAACGGATCTCGCAGTGATCGCGAGAAAGCTGCGCTGAGCACTTTGGCCCTTGAGCTGGCGCCCAGATTGCGAGCGATTTTGCCAAGACAGATGGTCGTGTTTGCTCGGATACCAGGTTGGTCGTCGTTGGCTGTTTTCGCTAAATGCCTCAAGAGCTCGCCGTTGACAACCCGGTCCGAGAGCTTGGGCACCACGACCAGTACGGCTTTGACGGTCTGCTCTCGCACGATAGGAGCCAAGTCGCCGAAGCCAGTCACCATCTGGGGGAAAACCTTGTCTGTGACGATTCTCTGACTAAGATGGTCGATCATACGTGGCAGATTGTCGAGTAAGCAAACGCGAAGGGCTCGATCTGGGCTACTGAATAAGCGCACAACGACCGGCGTAATTTGTGTATCATATTCGTCTTCTGAGAGCTTCGAAGCGATGCGCATGACGAGTGCGAAAGACTGGGGACCGCCACCTCCAAACTCAATCGACTTCAGGAGTTCAGGCAGGACCTTAACCTTGAAGAAGTCTTCTGGGAAGTCGTCTGACTCTGCGACTGCCTCCAGCTCGCTACTCACTGTTAGGCACAGCCTATTCTCCATGTTGGATCACTTACCTGAGAAATGCGTTCCTTTCTCCCTCACTCTTCAGACCGAGTTTTTCGATCCCATCCGCCAGCTGTATCAGTGATGTATCAAAGAAGCCGCCGTTTCTGCTCCCTTGCTCGAGGAAATGTCCTACGCTCAACCGCATCTTTGGCGCAGCGTGCGTCAACCTCTTGTAACTCGTCTGCATCTCCAGAGGTATACTCTTGACTGTGCCAATCTGATCTGACCCCGAGAAGCCGCCGTTGAAGACCTCGGAGACTAAGATGCCGTAGCTATACGCATCCACGGCATGCGTGGGATTCCTTCGTAAGCTGTCCCAACCATTCTTTGCAACCTCCGGCGGCGTGTACCGTCCAATGTCGGGCACCAAGCTACCCTGCGTGAAGATCACGGCATCATCCTCTTTCATCGAGCTAAGGACCTCCAACCCGCCGATCTTCCACTCGCCGCTTTCCGTTGTGAAGATCGAGGAAGCGCGGATATTGCCATGGACGGAGGAGGCCTCATCGTTGATGAACTTGAGCGTCTTAGCCACATTATGCAAACCCCACTTGAGGCTTTCCTCCGACAAGGTCTTGCGCTTGGTTGACCAAGCAAGCGGTGTGATGCGTTCCGTGGCGATGTAGATTAGTTGGTCTGTCTACCTTGTCCACCAGTGAGCCTGCAAACTCCTTATGCCCAAGAAGACATTGACCCACCTCAACCGTGTCCAGCACTTTGACGATGCCGGGATGCCGTAGCGTTCGAAACTTCCGAAGCGCGTTCTTCGCCAGAGCTAGACGATTGCGGTGAGCATTGGCGTCGAAGGAGAAGATGCTGCATTTCGAATTGTCTTCCTGGGCTGCAGTCAGCCTAGTGAGACCGGTGTAGGAGTTCTACGAGAGCTCAGTACCCTTCGCGTGCCGTTATGCAGTTGCCATATCGACTGATCAGTGTCGACTCGGTCGCCGAATGAGTAGGGAAACGCCGGACCTTTAGCTATCGAGGCAACGGCAGATTTGAAGAAGTCCATGGCCAGGAACGTGCCCTACACGAAGCTCTACGTGCTGTGTGCTTATGGTGAATGTGGTCAGCGTTCATGTTGGACCCTGGAGACTAGAAAGTCGTAGTGGCGGAACTGTTTGGAGCGCGCCGTTCCGCGCTGACAGAGGATCTACCCGCGATGCCTGATCCCTGCCTGCCTGCCCAGGTGTAATTACATAGGTACCTACCTAGGTACATATGTACTGGGCTCGCAAACGGACCGCACCTCATAGAAGTCCTCAGACTCATCCGCAGCTTGGAACATTACCTCTGCTCTTCCTTCACCATGCCACGACCAGCCGCGACCATCTTACTTCGACGGCACTCTCTCCTGTCCGAGCTGCTACTGTGATCGCCTTCAAAGCCAACTCAAATGGGCTTCACTTCGCGGTCTTACGCGTCTTGATTTGAGGACGGCGCGACCAAGAATTAACAAGAGGCAGAGGTTCGTGCATACTGCGGTGAGGACGCGAAAAGCGTACACTCTGCCGTATGTCTGCTCTGAAACAAACTGTGGCAGTGGTGAAGAGGTGCCGCGGGTCTTCTTCGATGACCCAACACAAGAGCTCGCGTCGCTAACCGATATGCCACCAGACAGTCCGGCACGACCGATTGATCCCTCTCAGGTTTGTTCACTCTTCTCTTAATGTTTACTATGCATGTGATGAGTATCTGGTAAAAGGGCGTACCGTCATAGCCATTCGACGGTTTAGGAGTCTTTCACGAAACCCATAACCTCCGTGGCTGGTATGACGACTCTATAACAAAAAACTGAAAAGATCTGATTTACACCTGTTCCTGATCGAATAACCGGCGATTCTGCCTGCTTCGTTAAGCCACTGACTGTTGGTAGGAACGCGTGAATAAAGCGATTGCACGCTCAGAACCTATCTCGGCACCAACAGTCGCATATGGCACATTGCACTCAGATAACGCTGCGTCCGGTACGAGGATGCCGAACCCTCTGAAACGAAAACACGGCGAGATAGACCAGTCAGCGCCTCCAGTAAGACGATCGCACTCGCCTCAAAGGCTGAGCACCACCTTCCGAAGGGACGAAGGCGCTCCTGAACAGGAGCGAAGACCACCGCTCAGCCCGCGAGTCTACCCACCCGAAGACTTCGCGACTCACCGACATGTTCTAGATGACGACTTCGCTTCGACAAGAGGCCGTCAGCGGGATGGCGATGATCGCCACGATTACGATCGGTGGCATGACCACAACGATCGCTACGAGTCCAACTACTGGCGGTACGCACGGAATCGTAGTGGTGACCGCAGGGAGCGGAGACCGACCTGGTCCTCGAATGGGAGACGGCCTTCTCCGAGTCATAGATACAGGAATCGCACGCCCCTCCCGGATTCATCCCATAGGACAATTCCATCTCCGAAAAGGCAGCCACCATTTTCCAGTCCGCAACGGCGGCATGCAGCAGATGCGCGACACTCGCTACCAGTAACATCTCACGCCGATAGTATGCACTCACATCGACCCATCTACGCCAACCCAAAGTGGGTACGACCTTCTACGCAAACAGCAGAAGATCCAGCCAGAAAGGTGTCGTTAAGCCGAAGCGTCGCTGTATATCAGCCCAGCCCACCTCAGTCCGTGAACGGATCTACAGCCACAACAAAGCGGCCGGCGAGTCCGGATCAGCCTTCGAATACGGCGGACCGGGCTGTCACTTCGGATCGGGCAGACAGAGTGCGGTCCAGTGACTCGACTGACGTCTCCACCAGCGTGAAAGACGTAACGAGTACAACCGCGGCATCCAAGACCTCTACACAACCATGGCGTTCGTCATCACCACGCCTTCCAACAGCCCCGAGATCGTGGTCGACACTGCCAGATGCGGATATATTTGTGCGTCAATCGCCTCACGTCCGCGTCACAGCGCCATCAAGCCTCCGTAACGTGGAAAACTCCGAACAAGTCCACTTGTTCGTCGACAAGTTCGGTCCTGCAGGCGTCTTCAACGACGGCGCTGACTACTACATAACCTTCCCTGATAGTCCCATCGGCCACGAATCCCTAGATCTGTGTGCTGAGTTCTTCCGTGGTTTCTTACTACACGGCCAACTGCCCTCGTATATCCACGTAAACCACAGCTATTCTTCTCCTATTGCTTCGCCATTGGCAGCAAACCACGATGCACGCCAAATTCCCCGCAATGGACCTGACAATAATCAGATCAAGAACGAAGATCATGGCGCAGACAACCAAGGGCAGCTCAACGCAGACACCGGACGCAACGAGGCCTACAGAGTACCGTTGATGTCCGGGAATGAAGCACATCAACGTTTAGCGCGCGATTCAGCGTCGGTATCGCCGAGCGGAGCGCTACTGCCTCAGAAGGAATCTGCTGTGCATTCCGGCGAGACAACCGTCCACCTCTTGCATTCCACGTCGCCACCAGGCACATCGTCGCGCCAAGACAGAGATGATACTGCTTCGTCAATTAGCGGGAGAACGACGCCGCCGTCGGATGTGTCGTTATCAAAGCGGAAGAGATGCCACGCTTGCAGGGAGACAATCCAGCACCGAGACTTTCCCGTCCAGTGCTCAACATGTCCACGGCATTATCACCGCAGGTGCCATTCAAAACCAGTCCCAGACCAAGGGAGCCGCGGCGCGACATGGCAATGTCGTCGTTGTCTCAACAAGGGCGTGCATCCCGTCACTCCGCCACTATCAACAAATTCAGATTCCCCACGGTCCGCAGAAGCGGCGATCATCGTGAACGGTCGATCTCCTGCGAAGCGTTGCCGCTTAGGAGAACTTGATCAGCACACAGCAGCGGAGACCGTGCATCACCCACTACACGCTCTGGGTAATGGAGGAATACGATCGGGCTCTGTCCCAGCGAATATAACGCAAACTCCCAGGGATATGGTGCTTCCTAGCCCCACGATGCAGATTCCAAGTGCCGAGAGAGTGCATATCGGATTGGTTGGCGATGTCGGCCATGAGAGTGTCAAGCCATCTTCTCAAGCTGAGGTCACCGGAAGCGCAGACACGATTGTGCTCAATGCCGGAATCTCGAAACCGTCCAGTCACGAAGGCAGGGAAGAGCCTTTTATACCGGACGCTATGCGGGCAGAATCACCGCAATCAGCGGGTGAGGATGAGGCTAATCGCCTGGTTGAGGAAAGCTTCACAGCTCATCGACAAGGGGAAAGTGCGCAGGCACGTCCGGTACCGAAGAAGCGCAAACTCGGCATTCTCCAAACCAAGGCTCGTCGGCCGGGTCGGCCGGGTCAGACAGAGCTCGAAACAAGCTCTGCAGCAACATCGTTGGGAATCGCGGAGGCTCACCACGATCGAGGGGAAAAGTATGGGGATAAGCGGAGTAACCAAACCGAAATGCATAATCATGGTGGTAAGTATGCCCAGCATACCCAGTTGACCGACGAGGCTACGGTGGAGGTACCAGAGTCGCCATTGGTGACTCCTAAAGACGCTCGGCAGCAAGGATACCATCCAGCGGCCTTGCTTCACGACAAGGACCTCGCTCGAGACGAGATCCATCCAACCTCTCCAGTGGAGAGCGTGGAACGTGAGGGCCAAAGACCACCTCACGCAAACACGTTGAAAACGACGGCAAGGCGAACGAAGCGTCCCTTGGTGACTCCGCGTTGTATCAAGTGCAAGAAGAGGTTTGGCAGATCTCCGTTCTCTACTGTCGAGATCTGTTCTGCTTGCAGACAGCAGGCAGTACCTTCAGTCACTGCTATGCCTGACCTAGCTCGGACTCAGCCCGAACAGGTCGAGACTGGAGTGATGGGCCTCGATAAATCCAACCGAAACGAGGCTGATCACGGCATTGCTCTATCAACCCCAGCGTCCGCTCAACAGTGGGAGTCCTCGCGGATGCATGTTCCAAAAGAGGCGTCCGACGCCGAAGTGGAAGAGACAGAGCCAGGTTCGCCTCTTATACCGGCTCGTGCACCGTGTGAGCCATGTCACACAAGCGAGGAGTGCATGCACACGCAAGTGCCTCACAATACGAAGCCGGACGCTGTGATTACGGACAAGACAGCCAACAATTCGCGCGACGAATCCCTCGATCTTCGAAGCGCAGGTGGCAATGGGGCGGCCGCAGCTGCTTCATCCAACGTGCCCGATGCATTTTCCGAGGAACATCCATCTGCACAGGCGATGTCCGAACCTACAGCGGACCGTGATGGCAGCCACGCTGAAGACCGGCCAGTGGCAGCTGCAGTCGAGACACTACTAAGTGCAGCCGCTTCCGAGGTCACCACCACCAGCAGCGATGGGATCCAAGCTCAGACCCCCGTAGAGCTTCTTTCTTCGTCGCCGCTGCAGGGTCGAAATGAGTCCAAAAAGGCTAAGCGCAAGCGTACTGATCGGACGGGGCGCGAGGGTTTAGGCAATTCCCTCCAGCGGCCAGTGGGAACGTACAATAGGCTCATAACCATGGCGTTACACGACACTGTTGGTCATCGCCTTCAGGCCCGAGCAATAGTCCAATGGATTGCAGATAATATTCCAGACTATTCTCGGGGCAAAGGGATATGGGAAAATGGTGTCAAAGCTAGTCTTTCTATGCGCCGTGGTCCGAAAGGCCCAAGGATCTGGCCTCCAGTTGAAAAACCTCAAGAATGCCGTGATACGGACGATCGCGACGCTGATTGGTATGGGCTGCCTCCAGACATGGTTGATACAGTCGAACGTTGGGACCCTGTGCTTAAGAGGCCAGTCTCTCCACCGCAAGAACGCCACCAAATTCACGAGCCGGCTGATACCGATAAGGACATAAAATTGCCTGGTCACTTCAGCAGCCATCTACATGCTTCTTCTGACGTCGATAAGAGGTTTACATCTCCGGTGAACGCAACAGCTGCGTCGCCTATGAGGACCCGCCGCTCTAAGATCGAGGGCCGCACAGCCAAGGCTATGCCAGAGGACGAGCGAAGTGCCGGTCACGTCGATGAGGGCGATATGGATATCGATTTGCCAGACGGCATACCCGAGGCCAGCAGCAAGTCCATACACATATCAGGGCATGCTAAGGATGCGCAGCCTCGCAATGGACACAACGAAGAGGTTGAACAGCCAACCGAAGCCCGTGATGCTCACCTCAAAATGTTCGTAGCTCATGCCAGGGCTGGCGGCAACGCGCAGAATGAAGACTCGTCGGACGCAGAGCCGCTGTCGATGATGACCTACCGAAGATCGAAGGCACCTGTTGCGCCATCCGCGGTGATGCAGTCTCCCGCGATCGAGCCAGAGCAGACTGTCTCCGGACAAGGCGTGATGGACGCAGGTCGCGATCCCAACATGGATCCAGAGCAGAACATGACCGCAAACAGCATTATCGACCTTGGCGAGCCCGACATCACTGTCTCACCCGTACCGGAGCAGGCACCCGCTTGCCGAGCGCCTCAACCTGCCTTTTCTCTGTCTAATGGTCTCTTAAGTTCATCTCTCGCGCAGCTGATCAAGCACAACACACAGAACCGTGACTTCACCGCAAAGTCGCTCTTCGAAGAGTGGCCGGCATATGAGCCTAGCAATCAGTTCAACAGAGAAGAAAAAGCTGCGGAAATCAAGCAGCGGCCGACCCGAAAACAAATGTTTGGCAAGCCAGCGATGTACTCCAAACTCGCCAGTAACGAGCGCCAGGGGTCATGGGTATCGTCAACAGACCAGCAAGGTCAAGACAGCGGTCGACGCTCTTCCTCAACGCGGGACCAAGGAAATCTCACCTCGTTTTCCTTCGACCTGAGCGAACCTGTGAAGCACTTCGACAAGCTTGATGACTTTCTTGGCTTGCCTAATGACCCGTTGCCTATGCTGTACAATCAGGAGTTGGTCTTTCGCGACGGGACTCGTGAAAATGGAAGACTTCCGCGGGCAAAGGTATACTACAAGACTGGGTTCGCTTGAGGAGCCCTGTCAGCAGGCATCTATCGAGTCTGAGCGAGAGAGCGATCTGTCAGCTCGGTCGGTAGCCTTGCAATGCTGTAACAGCCTCGTGCTGACAGCAGGTTGCCTAGAGCAGTTTGGACAGTATCATTAGACGTTCAAGTAGTAGCAGATTTGCTGCCCATCTGCATCATCTTACTTCCCTGTAGCTGGCCGGAACGATAGCTCCCTGATCGATGAATAGCGTAGGTCGATTAACGTCAAGTAGACGATGTCGAAAGACGCGTGTTCCAGTATCCATTGGCGTTGACATAATGTACATAGATGGCAACGACGTCCGTAGCCCACACAAGTGACTTCTTATTAGCATGTTGACGTTGGCTCATTTTATATCCTCTGTTGCGGGTCAGCTAAAGGTGAGTGGGCAGGTAAGCCGAGGAGCCGCTTTCTTGGCGTTGTGAGACATCCGAGGCCATCGAGCACAACGAGGACCTGGCAACCAGTCGCAGCTCCATACCAAAAGTTCTCCAGAACCCCCTTCCTGCACAACATGGCCGTCGCGGGCAATTCCGCCAAATCGGCGGTGTCGCGAATGGGCCGGATCGCTCAGGAGAAGACCTACCAAGTAGGTTAGCCTCATGAACGAGGGCAGTCGCAATCGTGGTAGCTGAGGCTGGTCGCAGAAATATACCGTCCAACCGAATGGCTTCTGGGCCAGAATCAACAAGTTCTTCGCCATCGACTACAAGCGGTCGAGTGGTATACCACTGAACCCACAGTTCCGTAACCCGACGCCCGGCGGCAACGACCCGAGGGATTACGATGACCCGACCACGGTGCCTGCGGCGGACCTGGCCGAGAACCCATACTGGAAGCGCGACGTGCGGAGAATGTACCCGAAGCTGTCCGTCGTCAGACAGCCCGATGTCGTTGCGCTCTTGACGGTTGGCTCCGCGGCGCAGCCGAAAGAGGACGTACTACAAATTGGGGAAGCAGGGAGCAAGCAGCTAGTCGCGCTGAAGGATGAGGGGGAGAAGGGACTCAGCGCGTATTTCGAGAAGGACAAGAACGCGTTCAAGGGAGTGCTGGGCCCGAATGGCATGCCGCCACTTCCGCCGTCCTGGCACCCCAAGGGAAAGCGGTACGATATGTTGAAGGAACAGTCATATGGCCCGCAGTATGTGTTCTACTCGATGACATGCACTAGCCAGAGCCTGCACTAACGTTGCGTACAGGTACACTTGCCGTGTGTTTGAATAGAACTAAGCGCGTAGAGGAGCACCACGGCGGTCTGGGCTGTATATAGGTGTTTTCATGCGAACCCGCTCAACAACGAACCCACGCATCTGCTTCATCCATACCTCGGTAGTCACGTGGCAAAAGTGAGATTGGAAGCTTTTGGGAAGGCGCGAAGGCGCGGCTACCGCGTCCCGGATTTCGCGCCAAGCTTTTCCAGACTGCACTTCATCTCGTCGTGTGCTTTTCGCGAGTCTGTCATCAGTCACCATCCCTTTGCTCGTCAGTGTCGCGCAAACCACATGGCGTTCTCGAGCGAAGAATCTGCTGACGATGATGTTCCGCTGGAGGAGATCGTGTTCAGCTGTAGCGTATGCCAAGCGACGCCCTCGGAAATCTACCGCTCGAAGCAGAGCAACGAAGGCTTTCATAGCGGACCCGGCGATGAAGAGGGCGTTGTGACCCAGCTATGGATCGCCGACTGCTCTCACGTCTTCTGCAGCAAGCATTTAGATGGCGGAGGTATGCAGTCCTGGCTCTCTCGACCGGCGAACGGTCGCTGACATGGCTTTCAGCTGCTCCTTTTCACCAGAAAGGTGTGCCACCACGTGCACCATGTCCACATTGCCAACGTGAAAAGCAAGACGATGGCCTGAGGGATCTTTACGGTATTCGCGGCCTTTATGAGGGCGGGTACGATGAGATCATCCCCCGGGAGTGGCTGCAATGCCCGGCCATCAAGCTCGACGGCGCGGTGCCTGGTATGGAGGCAGTCCGCGTAAGATCTGCGGCCAGAGACGTTTGACCGGGTAGCTGCTAACTTGCGTCCAGTTCCAATACAATGCTCTAGCACTTTATGCACGTCGAGTAGGACGACACTGGAGACGCACACGGCAGGAGCGACAGACTATTCAAGACGCTGTTTCGCAGGAGCGGGAGCAACGTCAGCAAATGCAATCCGAGATGCACAGTTTGCAAGCCCGACTCTCGGAGCTCGAAGCATCCGAAGCCAAGCTCAACAAGTGGGAATCTCGAAAGCCAATGATCCATCATTATCTTGCTGTCGTTCATGATATGGCTGAGTCAGTAGCCCAGGTGTTTTGACGAAAGCATGGTCTGACGATTTGCAGGGAGATTCGAATGATGAGGAGGAAGCTCGCAGAGCTGGGATTTAAAGTTACAGAGCGCAGCTATGCCTTCGTCGCAGACCAGGAGAAAACCTCCAGCAGTTATACACTGGGGCATGGCCCGGAAGTACGGCAGCTGGAGCGTCAATGGCCCGGCCAGTCGCCGGATGCAGCCCGTGTTAGAGGTGGCGGGGAGCCGAGAAGCGCGCTGACTGAGGAAGTGCACTCATCTTCTTCTCGAAAGCGGAAGCTCGACGTATACAACGCAGGCGCTTCGCACGAAGATGTCTGGCCAGTTCCGATGCCTAGAAAAAGCAGCCGGGAGCTGATGCCGCCACCCCTCTCTAGGTCCAACTTACCTCAACGGGGTATACGGCCCACCGACAATACCCATATGCGGCGATCACCTGTATCGCGTCAACCTATCAAGATTTACGAGGACCAGTCCAGGCAGGGTGCTTCGGTAGGTGCAACGCCGGCTGAGATGAGACAAGAGCTTCAGGAGCTGCACCTTCCTTCAAGAGAAGAGCGTACATTGCCTCTGCGGCCTGCAGCTTCGCTTAGCTCGCTGTCCCAGCGCGCGCCCAATGAACGACTTGGTTCAACCGCGTGGACCCGCCAAGCTGTTGTAGCTGGAGCGACACCAGGATCCAGTCAGCGTATAAACCAATCATCTGCACAGCTCACATCGGACTTCACACAACACCAGCGTGACAATCAGTATGCGCCGTTGCGAGACGACGTCGCAGCTCGGCATCACATGTACCTGGATCGAGGCCGACAGATACCATTAGATATGCACCACGCCGCGGACTTTGGCACAGCCCCTCGGCAGACAGAAGATCAACCCCGACAGCCATTGCAGCCGTTTACTGCATCCTGGGTAAACCAACAACGTCCTATGTGGAGTCGTGAGCGTGTTAGGAATATGACTCCGTCGCCGCAGAGATCCGGTCAAGCACCGGCTGTATCAGTCCTCAGTCCGTTCTTCAGACGAGAGCCGGCTGAGTCTCCCCCGAGAAGTGCGCAACGTCCGCCCGCACGAGGCAACAACATCCAACGGCAATCCGACAATCCGACAGCACGTGTTGGGCATCATGCCTGGGCTCAGCGAAATCACATTGACGATGCGCAACGTCAGCGACCACTGCCCACCAGCCTCACTTCCTACGGGTCATCGCAGCCTCTAGTCATGGAAAATCATTTCGATCGGTCCCCCAGTGCCAGGCTGAGTACAGCAACACACGTGATACCGCAAGCAGCACGCAACAGCCAAGGGCTTTATGAACGACCGGACAGGCGGCGATCTCCCGTAATGTATCCGCCGAGCCGTCCGCAGTCTACCGCACAGCGCGATCGTTACAGTCTGCCACCCGGGCAGACCTCGAGATTGTCTACAGCGAACCGTCAAGAACGTACATTGTCCCAAATACCCGGAGTCAGAGGTCTCAGCTCACAAGGCTTTCAACGTACTGGCTGCCCTGGCACGGCACTGTACGATGGGCCAAGGGGCGTCTTCTCTTCCGCAGGAAGTCGCCGAAGTGCTCGCCGCTGATAACGTATTATGCATGGTTGACATGAGCAAGATCATGCGGTACACATCTCGATGAGTCCGCTCTTGGCCATTTGGAGATGTACCGAACTTGCCCACATGTTCGTGAAAGATGGGCGCCTGAGGCAATTGTGCATGATACCTAGGTACAATACTGGAGCCTGAAAGTACATACGAGTGTACCTGCAAGGGGCTGCATGCGTTGCCTGCTCACGTTACGCAAGATACACTACTTCACCGCACAGTCCTACATCTACTTTCGTTCACCCGTTCAGTCAATCCTTTTCCTCTTCCTTATCATCTTCGTCTTCCACGCCGACACCGACCGGTGTTTACCACCGTCGCAACTGTGCCTAGCAGCACCGCAAGATGGGCCAAAGGCACCAGCTCTTCGTCATCGCGAAGATCAAAGCTCGCTACCGAACCCTTGCAGTCGTGCATCACCAATGGCTACTTGGTTACACGGCCGTCCGGCAGTGCCGCAACGTACTGAGGATCCTCCACGCCGAGAGTAATCGCCACCGCCTTCGCCAAGACCTTCAGAAAGCGCAAAGTTATGACTTTGACAGCTTGAGTCCTCCCAAGAACACCAGAGGCGTGTTTCCTTTCATCACGACAAGTCTTGTGTTGGGCGCTTCTCTGGACGCAGAAAGTGGCCACCACTCGAGTGTACATGTTCTGAACATTGCCACTAGATACGATCAGGTTGACAACAACGACGGAATCTCCATTTTCGACATCACCGAGCTGGGCAAGGAACGTTACGCTTTCTGCTTCCTTGAAGATGTCGAGGATCCTCTGAATTTTCTGGATTCCGAGGACGACCTCTCTATTCCGGAACGCGACGAAGGTCGATCGCAGCCTGAGAAACACCAAATCATCGACGCGGAGACCTATCTGGCCGTGTACTGTGCACGCGGGCAGGGGAATGTCGAAGACTTCTTGTATCTCGCTGCAGCATGCGATGCTTTTCCACTTGTTAGAGCCGAGGCTCTCGAAAGCCTTTGGCCAGGTGCCGGTTGGACCAACATGGTCCACGAGGACGGTGAACTTGACGGCAGCTCTGGGTCAAATCACCTAAGCACTCTCCAAGAGGAGTCTCTATCGAAGGTCATTGACAAGGCGCTCAGTTGTGCGCCGGATGATCTTTCGTGGGTGACACAAGCCGAGTAACTTCCAGCATTCCTTCCAGCTGTACGCCAAAGGTTCATGACCCAGCCGGAGTCCCTCGACAAGCCATCCGGGGTTCACCTGCTCCTCAAGACGTTGTACGGCGCTCGTACGATTGATCTTACGGCCTTCAGCTCTCTGAACGCTGCACAATTGCTGCAAATCTCGGGCATCATCTCTCAGGGCTCACACAAAAAAGCACTGTATCTTCCAAACATGGATGGTCTTCCTCTCGACACACTTAGGGACATCGTCCTCAGTGCACAGGTGAAAGAACTAAGCGTGGGCGAAAAGCCAAGGGTCGATTTCGAGACGCTTTCGGGCTTGGGACCCGACCTATCGATTCAAAGCATTTCTTCTTCGGCTTTGTATGCACGTTGTTGGGAGATGACGAGCGACAAATCACACCAAGACGATCGAGTGGTGAGTCCATGGGTGATCTCCACGCAGTCATTTGCAGACCTCAAAGCGTACTGACGAATGCCAGGATGCATCCAAGTACTCGAAGTCCAATAAAGCTCTTCTCCCTCTGACACAGGCAATCTACGTGCGCCACAGCAGGTTTCAAAGTGCTGATCGGTCTTGTCCTCGGCTGGACGATGGTGGCCTGCACTGGAGCAAGCACTCCATCCTCTCGAAACCAGACGATATGTTTCAGGGCTTCCGAGAAGGCGCACCACTTTTCTTCGCCATACCGCTCCGCGACGCGATGATGTATGCAAACGACCTCAGTACAACGCTGCCAACGGCTCTCCACCTGCTGTTCTCTACCGAAGTCTTTCATGCTACGTCTTTTATGGAAGTATCGAAGCTGGGTATGGGAGTGGCACAGCTGCTGGCCCTGGGCGAAGACTACGCGGTCCGTCCCATCCCCGGGGAGCTTTACTCCTCGTACGACCGATACGGTCGATCGAGTGCAGAGTCAAGGCCGAAAGCTCTCTCATTCTCTGACGGCTGGACGCTCGTCATAGTCCACGAGAAGCCCAGTCCGGATCTTGTCGATGGGCAGTTCGTGGAAGATGGGCCGCAAGCTGTGCGAACGGCGTTCGTCACCGCGGGTGATCGGGGCGGCGACTTGCAAGTGAAGAGCATTGACCAGTTTGTTCACTGGGCGCTGAATCGATCACCGGACGGACGACAGGCGGAAGCGGCAGAACTGACGAAGTCGTGCAAGGAGAGCTTCGCGCGGCGCCTCGGAGACGGCGTGAAGTTCGGCCATTGCAGCGAGGCGGAGGCGAAGAAACTGGTATCTTTCACAGCTGCCATGAACGGAGTGATTGACGAGAGGGAAGCTCGTTTCGGTTGGATGAGACAACGTTTCTCAAGTGATTAAGTAGCGGGAGGAGACCGGAATCGGCCAGTATGTCATCAAACACTTCACGGCCGGGAGATGTTCGGAAAGGCAGAAGGGTGAGGCGGCCTAATTTGTTAGACATGACGTGAAAGGAGCTCCCAATCATATCCACCGTCCACCAGTAGCCTGGAACCAGCTTGCGTTTGTCGTCAACGCGGCCCAGCGTCCTTCGGCCCATCACCGCTACACCCCGCCACGGTGCTGCGTTTCTGCCTTGAGATTGTAAACCCATCGTACACTAGGATCTCGTACCCATGGAGAAGTGCCCCAGAGTCCGGGTTTTGCTTCACATCCCGAGAGGACCGTGCTGTTCATTCCATTCTGAGGTATTCACGCTCGCTTGCTCGCCGCGCAAACGCCCCCGTTGGCTGCATGGACTCACGTCTGTCTTCGGTGGCACGGCCAGCACCGTTTTACCGCCGTGTTACCATATAGCATAGATTTCTTGCGGTCAAATGAGCTCCTATACCTACGTCTCACTACCCCGATGGATCCTTCACGAGCAGTGAGCGTGTCAGTGAAGGGGATTCGGGCCGCGTATGCAAGATTGAACTGATATCATGATGATGGACGCCACTCCACGTGATGTCGATTACAGAGGAAGGTCACATGATCGTTCGCGTCCATGCTCGATCGGATTTCGTGGGGAAGGAGAGTGTGCGACCAATCACAGGTGTCCCTTTGTCGGTGATCTGTCAGTCGACCCCACGTCACGAGTTCGGAACCTCGTGGTAATCTCTCCCCCCGGGTTTCGGCATCGGATCTTGGTTTCTCCTCCACATCTTCTCCTCAGCGCCGGGGACCCGTGTTTCTGCATGTTTCTTCTCTATCCATCCACATCACCCACATCACCCCTCACGCGGGCCTGTATCGGTATCGCGAGAAGCACTACTACTCACAGTCTGGGAAACCGACCCGCCGTCCTCCGAAGTTGACCTCGTGCAGCCGAGTCCAGCAAGGTCACATGTAGCCAAGAAACACGGCAAACATGCGATTCGACGCACCCACGGCGAACCATGACCCGGAGTGATTTGGTGTAAACGAGGCCGATAACCATGGACGTCGACAGTCATGGCGCCTTTCACGGGCGGAGCGAGGCGGTCTTGGCCGTCACCATCATCATGATCGTGCTGTCAACCATCTTCGTTTTCTTCCGCATCCTCTCCCGCGCCGCGATCGTCAAGCACCTCGCTATCGACGACTACCTCATGCTCGTGACATGGATCATCACCTCCGGCTTGTCACTCTCGATCTGCTACGGCTCAGCATGGGGCCTCGGGCGACACGAGACGGACATTCCCGCGAGCTGGCAATCCACCTTACGCAAGGCCAACTACGCCTTCGAAGTGCTCTACCAACCGGCGCTCATGGCACTCAAGACGTCCATCTTGGCCTTCTATCTCACTTTCTCGAGGGCACACCGAATCTTCAGATGGGCTTGCTTCGGCACACTCTTCGTTGTCAATGCCGGAGGTTTCGCGCTGACGATGCTTACCATCTTCCAATGTCGACCCGTGTCCGCAGTGTTCCATGACACGGGTTCGGCTTCCTCACATTGCACCGACATCGTCACCATCTTCTTATCATCGGCGCCTCTCAACCTTATCACGGACTTCGCCGTCTTGTTCCTGCCTATGCCAATCCTCACAGGCATGCGCCTACCCCAGAAGCAGAAGATCATCTTGGTCATTACTTTCAGCTTCGGTTTCTTCGTCGCCGCTGTTGACGTGGTCCGCATCGCATACCTACAATCGGCTGCTATGACTCGCCTCGCAGAAATCCAAAGCCAGAGGCACAATGGCTCCACCCGGCACGACGAGCAGACGGACCTCAGCTGGTATGCGTCGTTGAGCTTCATGTGGTCTGCGATCGAAGTCAATGTGGGAATCGTGTGCGCTTGTGTCCCGGGACTGAAGCCACTCGTCTCTCGCTTCATGCCGCATATGCTTCGTGATCCGGGAGATGCGCCATCCAAAAACGAGTCGTTGTCTCTGCCTGTCGGCTCAGTGACCATGACCGAAGCGCACCGCGTCCCGTCTGTACCAGACGATGTTCGCTCACGAGACTTTGGCAGCGGGTCCCAGCCACAGCGAGGCGACAGTGCGATGGGCATGATGGACTTTCTGACCACTCCCGATATGACCGAGTTTCCTGATATGAGCGGACTCGTGCGCACCCAAACAGCTCTGACGAACACCTCGCGTGCCACTAATCCGGAGACACCCAAGTTCTTCGATTTCGTCAACATGAAGGGCAGGAAGAGCATGGTTCAGATGACGAACCGTGAATCGATCTTTCCGAATGCCATGGTCACGATCCTCTTCTTCATATGGGGTTTCGAATACGGGTTGTTGGATGTTTTGAACCAGCAGTTCGCCACTGTCGCTTCATTCACCCCGAGTCAAAGTACCAGCATCCACAGCGCGTACTTTGTCGGATACTTTGCTGGCCCACTGCTTGTCGGACGATTGGTGCTGGAGAAGTGGGGCTTCAAGTCCTGCTACAGCGTCGGACTCGGCATATTCGCGTGCGGCACGCTGATCTACTGGCCCGCAGCTGTCCTGACATCATTCCCAGCCTTTGTGATCACAAACTTCATTGTAGGCTTCGGTCTATCCATCCTCGAGATCGCTGCCAATCCTTTCGTGGCGCTCTGTGGTCCTGCCGAGTACGCCGAGATACGCCTGAACCTCAGCCAAGGCGTACAGGCTGTTGGGAGCATCGTCGCGCCGCTCATCGCCAACCGCGCGTTCTTCCGTAAAACATTTGACGCGCCCTCGCTGATCGACACGCAGTGGGCATATCTTGGCATCTCCCTGGCGACCATCTTACTTGCCGTCGCCTACTATTACGTCCCTTTGCCCGAGGCTACCGATAACGAGCTAGAGGATGCTTCGGAGCGTATGGATGGTGCCAACAAGGTCGAACCGTTTCGGAACGTCAGTGTCGTCTGGATCACGCTCGCATTGGGCATCTCGAGCCAATTCTTCTACGTGGGCGCCCAAGAGGTCAATGCCACCAGTTGGAACATGTTCCTGGCCCGCTATAGCCCGGCGTACAACGAGGCCAACTACATGGCCATTGCCCACACTGCCTTTGCCGCATCTCGCTTCCTGGCCGCTGGCCTAGGCCTCTGGATCAAGCCTCGCATCCTCCTGCTTCTCTTCTTCGGAGGCGCCATCGTCTTCGAGGTCTTGGCAATGGACTACCGCGGCTCCACCGGACTCGCGATGCTGATCATGGCTTTCTTCATGGAGGGACCACTATTCTCGTTGATCTTCGCCCAGTCACTGCGAGGCATGGGTCGCCGCACGAAACTGGCCAGCGTGCTCCTGACCTCGGCCATCAGCGGCGGCGCCGTCTTCGCCCCGATCGCCAACCACGTCGCCAACACCTCTGACGGCGTCGGCTACAGTCTTGTGAATGCCGTGGCCGCCTTTGCCGCCGGCACCGTCTTCGCGCTCGCCCTGAACGCGAGCGCTGCGATACGGGCTCAAGTCGATCCGATCGAGGATGTGACGTCTTGTCCCGGCAGCCGACCCGGCTCCACGAGCAGCAGTCGTGCCAGTCGCGCGGTCAATTTCTTCGCCATGGGCAAGAAGCGTAGTCCGGGGTCGGACGGCGGCACGGAATGGAGGGAAGGGAAGTCTTGACGGTGCTTTACGTGGACGACTTTACGAATGCTCTTGGCGATTGGGGTATAGCGGGTTGGTTGTCTTGGATGGGTTCTGGTCTGTTTGAGCGTGATACCTTTTTAGCTGCTTTTACTTTCTCTCACGGTACTGTGCATAGTTCACCGTTCTTGTATGTACAGATGGCGGAAACGAGTCTTTTTGAAGTCAGTCGAGCGTTAGAGGGTGAGATTTGCTCTCTATCACAACGTGTCGATTTGGAGTTGCCAGGATACACGACCATTTACATGTGATGAGTGTGCGTCATCACGGAAATCTGCAGTCTTTGGAAGTGGTACGTTGGATGCAGGTTACGGCCGGAATGTCCCGGGATCCCGATTTGACGATCACATGGAAGCGGCAAGACAAGAATCCATGGATCGGTGTGCGTGAGAGACGTCTCGGAGATCATGACGAGGCCGATAGAACTTGACATGTTCTGGGGAGGTGAACTCACGTGACACGATAACTGCGGACGTTTGACTTATTCACAGCACTGTCTTGATTTGTATCTCTGCTGTCTTTACGAACAGGAAGGAGCGTTCGAACGAGAGAACATCTGCTAGCTCACACATCTTGACGATAAACCCCTGACTTCCCCGTTACCAACTCCCACCAGCTGACGATCAGATCTCGTTGGTTGCCGATAGCATTTGAAAGCCGAAGTCTTTACGACGTTACGAGCGTCGCGGTGACCTGATTGCAGCCCGTCTTCACCGACGTCGCGAGTTCGATCAACCCGCCGCAGTTCTGCAGATACGAATTGGCATGCGCCTGGAACAGCGTCAGGGAGATGGCGCAGTTGGCTTGGAGGGCTGCGACGATCGGCAGGTCGCCACTGGGCGGCGTGACGCCGGCTGGGATCAGCACGATGGTCCCGTTGACGGAGTCGGTGACGAAGGCGCCGTAGTTGATGCCGTTGGCCGAGTAGGCGAGTTGGTTGATGGTGGGGCCTTGGTAGTAGGTGGTGTTGATGTAGAAGTAGGAAGCGGTCGACTTGTGGACGTCGTGGATGATGGTGTCGCTGCTGGCTTCGAAGTAGCCGGAGCCTTCTTTGATTTGGAAGGAGGACGGAAAGGTCGTGGGGCAGGTGGCTTTTGCGGCGGGAGCAGCAGAGGTGATGGCCGCGGCGAAAGCGCTGATTAAAGCAGCGAGAGCAAATGGAGAGGGCATGCTGGTGGTTTGCAAGTGTCGACGAGTTTGTCTGTGGGCTTGACTAATGCTTGACTGATGGTTGTGGGTGACGGGAAGTTGTCCGCTCAAGTCGAAGGCGTTGATTGAGTTTGGTGCTGTTGGCCGTGCTTCATGCTGCTTATAACCTGATGTATCTCGTTGAACCAACCCCCCCAAAGGTGATCCGCCAATATGTCATGTTGCTCCCATACATGTACATACCCGTACATACATGTATGCTTCTCGCACGGCTGCCTCAGGTGACCAGTCTAGATCGTCTGATTCGTCTAAAAATACCGGAATCGATTATCGTCTTGCATACAGGACGGCACAATCGCTCAAGTAATCAACGGGAACGAGCCGCGCTAATGGCACTTCGCAGTGCGTCATGCAGCTGTCGACTCGGATGATGAGGGCTTCTCGTCAGTCCGTGTGTGCGTGTGAGCTTACCAGCTCGTACCATTAGGTCAACCCCAGATCTGGCATGCCGACAACGGGTCGCAGTATAGTCAAGAGCCCAGATCAGAATGTTGCGCACACCCATGGCTAAGCCTCTGACCACGAAACCTTCCACGAACGAGCCGTTGCAGTTGACCTGACCCGCGGCCATTATAACAAGTTGAGAAGCTCGACCTTGCAGAAGCCTTCTTCGCTCACCGCTGGTGCTTGTAAACTTGCCCACCTGGCGGGAGGTCGTGCGTATGTGCCCCGATTAGGCATGACCGAGTCAAATGCGAGGATCCTGACTCCTGAGTGGCTGTCAGTCGATGTTTTCATGCGTGAAGTGGCGAAGATCATTGATGTGCGGACGGCCACGCCGTTCCGGACTCATGGTATGTTCTTCCGCTGACCCGAAAACCCGCTGTATGCTGTGAAGGCACGGGTTACGGTCCATTGCTCTACCTATCGCAGCGCGATGCCCTTCCTGGGTCCGCAAAGACCTTGTAAGTGACAGTTTCTCCGCCATCGTGCTCCTCAAGCCCCACTTCCGCCTGCTACGTCGCTACGGCGAGCAGAGAGGCGATTGGGTTCGCGAAGACGGTTGTGATGCCAGGTATTGCGCTAGATTCGGAACGGTCCTTGCAAGCGCACAATGCGGGCGTCCACGGAGGCCAAGTCCATTGACCGTAGGAAACGTGTCGGTTTGCGACCGCTCCAAGTTGGTGTTGCGTAAGCTACAGGTAAAGATGTGTCTGAGAGGTCGAGATTGCAGCTGCCGTAAAGGCTTTGCTCGAGGAGCTTCTCCGCGCATCGTAGAGGTGCGTGAAGCTGGCAACGGACCAATCTGTATTACGACGGCCTTGTAGGTACCTCTGAAGTGGATCGGTCACGTGGATTCGATACTGCCGCTGTTTGTGTCAACTTCTCGCTCTCTGCCATCATAATTGAAGCGCTGAGAGCAGAGACAAGATCTGTAAGAGACAATACAAATGCGAATGACGGAACAGAAAGCGGCATCGACGACGCAGGAACAACGAGAAGTTGCCAGAACCGCCTTGTGATGGTCCACTAGGATGGGGTGGAAGGAGTGTAGGAGACAGTTCAAACCTCTCTGATGACCAACCTGTGCAGACCATACCGTATTATCAGGATGTGGTCGCACTGACAGGGTAGTAGTAGGCCATCGCGCTTTGGTCGTCGTGGCGATTTCGTTGTAGGGTGAAGTCGTGAGGATGTTGTAGCGTTTCTCAACGTTCGATACCCCCCTATAACAACTTCTAAACCTAGCTAATCTAGTAGAAATACAGTACTGTTTAGACAACTTATTCTAGCGCATATAAATCTGTGTTATGATTTAGCTTCTAGTAGAGATACAATACAAAGTATAAAGTAGCTTAAGATACTATGCTATTTGGCTAATTAGGTTGGTATATATATATATCCTTTATTGAAGGCTTTGTCTATCTATACACTAACTAGAAAGCTAGCTAGATAAATCTTACTTTTAAATACCTTTAGAGCTATAAGTCAATAGGCTTTAGTTTCATACTTATCTTTACTAGATGGAGATCAGAATTAGAGATCTCTGTCTAAGAAAAGGGCTATTAGCTTAGTAGATCATAGGAGGTTGATGCAGGTGGCTACATATGCAAGATCAAAGCACATTAACCCCGCCAAACAAAATCGTCTCGCCGGGTAAACCGATCTTAACTCCGTGGAACGGACGTCATTAAATGTGTCGAGGTCCTCTTCTTCAACGTTGCGTGTTCCACTTCCTTCAACATCAACTGTCTTTCCTCCCAGTACTCCTTTGAATCCACATCCACTGAACGAAAGAACATCAAGAATCCGACCTCAACAACCAAGATGCAGAAAGTTCAAGAAGTCCTCAGCAGTGTCCTCGGCGGCGCCGCGGGCACCCAGCTGCCCACCGCGAAGCTCGGCAAGAATGGCCCGTCAGTCACGCGGATGGGCTACGGGACTATGGGGCTGGTGAGTGTCTTTCACATCGCGACCCGATGCCGTTGCCGGCGAAGCTCCCAGGTCGAAGGTGTCTGACAATCGAAACAGAGCGCTTTCTACGGCGAGCCGAAGCCAGACGAAGAGCGCTTCAAGGTGCTCGACAAGTGCTACGAGGCGGGCGAGCTGTTCTGGGACACGGCGGACATGTACATGGATAGCGAGGACCTTCTTGGTGAGTGTCCGCGCTGGGTCAGACACACAACAGCCTGAGCGCGTAACAATGGAGTTCAGCGGTACTGATCCCAACCAGGCAAGTGGTTCCAGCACAACCCCGGCAAGCGCGAGCAGATCTTCCTCGCGACCAAGTTCGCCAACCGCACGAAGGAGGACGGCACGCGGTGGGTGGACAGCTCGCCGGAGTACTGCCGCGAAGCGTGCGAGCGCTCGCTGCAGCGCCTCGGCGTCTCGCACGTCGATCTGTACTACGCGCACCGGCTGGATGGCAAGACACCGGTGGAGAAGACGGTCGAGGAGATGAAGAAGCTGAAGCAGGAGGGCAAGATCAAGTACTTGGGATTGTCCGAGTGCAGTAGCGAGTCCCTGCGGCGCGCGTGCAAGGTCTCGCACATCGATGCCGTAGGCACTGTTAACCGCTGCATGTAGGAAAGAAGGATGTCTCGCTGACCGCTTCGTATGCGTGCAATCCAGGTCCAAATCGAATACAGTCCCTTCTCTCTCGACATCGAGAGCGAACAGATCGGGCTGATGAAGACGTGCCGGGAACTCGGCGTAGCCATCGTCGCCTACTCGCCCATCGGCCGCGGCATGCTCGGCGGCCAGATCCGCAGCCCCAAGGACTTCGAAGAGGGGGATTTCCGCAAACGTGCGCCCCGATTCTCCGAGGAGAACTTCCCAAAGAACCTTAAGCTCGTGGATGAGATCACCGAGATCGCGAAGAAGAAGGGCTGCACGGCGTCGCAGCTGACGCTGGCGTGGCTGTTGGCGCAGGGTGATGATGTCTTCCCGGTATGTTGCGGCTTTCTTGTGTAGGTAAGGAGTATGCTGACGCCTTGCACGTCCAGATCCCGGGTACGACCAACCTGAAGCGGCTGGAAGAGAACATCGGCGCTCTGCACCTCCAGCTCACGAAGGAGGAAGAGCAAGAGATCCGCAAAACGAGTGAAGCGGCCGAAGTACAGGGCGGAAGATACCCAGAGGCGGCGCGCGCTACGCTATTCGCCGATACGCCACCACTCAGTGCGTAAAGTTCGCCAGGCCGACATACGTGGGGTTGTCTTTCGTAGTACGATGCCAGGCTAGTAGGTGAACGGCGGCATTGCGCCAGAAATCATAAAAAACACCCATCGAAAGGGAACTTGGAGAAACGGCTGTACAAAGCGTACCATGAATTACAATTCGCTATTCATGCAATGCACGCTTATGTCCTTATCCAATAATCCATCGCTATGCAGAAAGCGGGCCCCGTCCTTCCTACTCTTCGCTGCACTGTACTCCTGCAAAGCAAACCGTCGATCGAACAAGATTATGAATAGCACGCTTAAACAAGAGCAGCAAGGCTGAAGACGGCGGCGAGAACACCGCCAGCTGGTACAAGAGCGTTGGCAGCGCCGGTGGAGGACGCGGCCGAGCCCGTAGCCGAGGACGAGCGGGTAGCGGAGGCGCTGGAACCGGTCGTGGTGCTGGCCGTAGCGGCGGAAAGAGTCGCGCTCTCGCTGGCGAGGGCGGAGGCGAGGCCCGAGGAGACGGACGCGGTGGCGGACATGGTGGAGTTGGAGGACGAGGAGGACGAGCCGTAACTGCGAACGTGCGAAAGCGCGGCATTAGTGCTTGCGCTTCTGGTGAAGTGGTGAGTGCTGAGTGGCATGAGGCGACTTACGCCTTGGCGGCGTTGCAGTACGAGGTCTGCTGCTGTTGCGAGCCGAAGGCGTTGGGGTCGCTGGGGCAGTTGTTGTAGCAGGTCAGGACGTTGGTGGATTGCGTGCAGAGGCAGCTCCAGTCGGTGGGGGCGCAGGCGTTGAGCTGGGCGTTTTCGGTGCCGAGGCAGGTTTGGATGATCCTGGACGTGGCATCAGCGGACCGATCACGGTTGGTCGTTCCCGACGACGGAGGCTTGGGCTTACACATCGACCTGAGAGCCACAGCCTGACATCGCGGTCGAGCCGGAGGTCGCTGCTGAAGTCGTGCCGGTGACGGCGGCCACGGACGAAGTGGAGGATTGAGCGGCGGCGAGGCCAGCGACGGCCAGGACGAGACCCGATGTGATATGCATTTTGTACTGTATGGTCGGTCGTTCGCGTTCTTGTGTTCCTGCTAATCGATCGATGGGTATATCTCAAGCTCTTATTATGTACTGTACTGTAACGGATGATGATGTGAGGCGAAATGAAGGTAAGAAAGCAGAGAACAGAAGCAAGAGTCAACAGGAGCAGTAGTCGGGGAAACGATGAGAAGAAGAAGAAGAAGGAGGAGGAGGAGGAGGAAGAGTGATGAAGCGATGCAGCGCCACCACCCCTGCCTCCACCAACACAAACCGTGTAAACACCAAACACGGGGGGGAAGCTTCATGCAACCCGCACGGACGCCGTCACCTGAGATACCGTATGCGTTTGCGCCGGCCCGCAGGGTGAAGTTGACATTGCGTTTAGCGGGTAGGCGATGAGAGAAGGTGAGACGACGGAGCGCGCTCAAACCGTCAACAGGTGCCGCGGTTCAAAATTGTCTTGTATGTAGGATGGGAAAGGGGAGAGGCTTCAAGACGGATACAGATTGGTATGAAACGACAAAGGATGTGGGGTCTGGACCCTCGGGGGGACCCTGCGGCAATGCATATAGTATCGTACGGCTGTTTTTTTAAGACCACGATGGCGAACGATATGTGATCGTTCACGGACCACGGTTGCGTTCGCATACTAATAAGTACTTATTATACTATGTACATGTCGTTTGCGCACAATCATAGCCACCAAATAACACGAGCACGGAGATGGCAACGAACGTCGATTGCGTGTACGTTGCGTGCTCTCCTCAAGATACGGAAGGGTTTCCCAACGCATGCATGGCGGCATGCTGTCGTGACGAGCGTGGTGGGAGAGGTCTACACGATACCTCCACGGTACCACCGTTCAGGAGCAAGCCTTCACTAGAAATCCGAATGGAAACTTGTGGAGCAAGCACTCAGGAGAGATACAGGAATCCCGCACCGTGCAAGCAGACCGTACCCACGGCTGATGGAAGCGAGCGAACCTATCCATACTCACTGACTTGACTCAACTCTCACGGCGTCGCCGGAAAGCGTCTGCAGTACAGCCAAAGCAGGTATGTTCCTCGTCCGAATACCTTATGCCCAACGAAAGAATTATGTATCACTCTCACTCCTCCATGAAGCCCAATCACACCCCCTCCTTTTCCCCCCACTTCACCCGTACACGCCCTGCCGCACTACAGTGGGATGGCGATTCCCAGTGCGCTCGTCACTCCGCTTTCAGCAATCAAACTGCATCATCACGATAATCCGTCCCCAAGGAAAATACAACAATCTAACCTAGTCCCGCAACGAGGTGGGTTCGCTTTCACTCCTGCCCAAAGCCCACCGTCTCCTCCACCGCCCACGTCAACTTCTGCGTCAGTGCGTCATAAGACTTGTACGGCGGCAGATCCAGCCGGTTAAAGCAGGTGTGGCTCTTCGGCAACTGGGCCTCCTCACCGGACTTCTCGATCGTGAAGCGCCGGGGTCCGTCGGAGCCCTGCAGGTCCTTGAACCCGTTGACGGGAATGCGCGAGGTGCCGGTGGCGAACTGCAGCAGGCGGGACTTCTGCTCGGCGTCCCAGGAGCGGATGCACTTCCAGAAGTTGGCGATGACCGGGTCGGCCTCGGTGTAGCCGCGGTAGTCGGTGTGCTTCTTCCAGTCGTCGACATCGATGTCCGCTATGCCACCGATGAGCAACTCGAGCTCGCGCTCGTCGAAGACGTTGACCAGATCCGCCGGGATCAGCTCGTGGAAACCGGCGACGAAGGCGTTGAATTGCTCCTCGACGCGCTTTTGGATGCGCCATTCGGTGATGAGCCTGTTGTGAAGTTAGCCGAAACGCTTCTCGGTTCAGGATGACAGACGACATACTCCACATATTCCCTCTTGTTCTCGTTCGTCACCTCGATGTCCTTACCACCGGGCTTGAGCTCGACGGTAACCTTCTCACCAAACCGCTCATCCTCTACCGAGAAAGTGCTGTAGATCACATCGGTCACGTCGTTCTCCATCGACCAGCTCAGCGTCCGATGGAACTCCGCGTCCACGCCCTCCATGTCGGGTAGGGAGACCTTCTTCTTCAGGATCATCTTGTAGAAAGCGCCGATGAAGAAGGCGTCCAAGAAGCGGCGGTGGAAGATGGCCAAGCCCACAACGCGTCCAATAAACTTGAAGTAGCCCAGATGCTCCGGGTTGATGCCGGAATGCGGGTTGATCTGCAACGTGTAGTTGTCGTGGGCCGAATACTCGAACAGGCAGTAGAAGGGGTTGAACATCTCGTGACTAAGCAAGAAGAAGAACTCCCGGGAGAGGCCGCCGTAGTCGAGACCGTCCTCGCCGTCGAACTTGATCATCAACCGCTTCTTCAGGTCGTTGGGGCTCTGACGCATAATCTCCGCGTAGCTGTCCTCGAAGATGTGCGATCGCCGCACCTTGACGTGGCACTGACCACTCAAGATGCGCAAGGCGGGCTGCGAGCGGAAGTAGATCAGCTTTCGCCTGAAGTCGCGCTTGTACTGCGGCACGTTCTGGTCGAGTGAAGACGGCAATCTAGGGTCGTCCCAGGTAGTCGTCTTCGTGTTATGGTCGACGAAATAGACCCTAGCCGTGTTCGTCAGACGCATTTCCCAGCCGCTCGGAAGAGGTCCTAGTTGAGAGACAGGCTGCTGCTGGATGGTGCTGTTCCCCGTAGCATTCTGACCGTACATTCTTATGTACTGTTGTCGCCGCGGGTCCACCCAGGTGGTGGTGCGCGTGTTGTGGTCGACGAAATACGCACGGCCTTCCGGCGTGTGCCTCTGCTCCCATCCTGCTGGCAGTTCGCCGGTGCCGGCAGTCGTCGCTCCGGTAGCGACCATCTGCGCCGCGCTGGCCTGGTTCGCCGCATTGGGGGTTTGCGAAGGCGAGTTCTGCCGGTCGGAAAGCGTAGGCGAGTTGGCTCCAGTCCGATCCTCTGGCAGCATCCGCTGCTGATGTCGGTTCCTCTCGATGTTCTGTTGTTCTGCCATCTGCGCTCTCTGCTCGCCAGCGTTGAAGTTGGCCGTCGGCCTGATCCAGGTGGTCTGCCTCGAGTTATGGTCCACGTAATACGTTCTGCCGAGGTTGTCTTCTCGCCTTTCCCAACCCGGAGGCAGCCTGCCTTGTGCATCCTCAAACGCACTGAACCCGGACTCGCCAGCTCTCCTAGGCGCGTTGCTGCCGTTTGGTGCTGCAGATGCCGGAGGAGGCAGGTTTGTGCTAGTACTCTGTCTTGAAGATAATGCGGAGTTCGGATTGCTCCCTGGCCGCTCCGGCTGCAACGACGCTGTCGACTGCGCGCCGGCGGGTGTCGAGGGAGTGTGTGCTCCATTCGAGGATGGACCGGCGGAAGAGACGGAAGGGCGAGTCTGATTGTTGTTGTTGTTGCCACTGGCAATCGGCGCTCGTAGGTTCGTGGAGAGGTTTAGTATCAGCTTCCCATTGACCACGAGATTGTCGTTTGATTTGCGAAGATCTCGGGTGAGCATTTCTGATTCTGTTAGAGCATGTCGGAGTATACTAGACGACGCCGATTGCCTACCATCTCCGCCAGCATCCAGATCGATGACGCCGCCAACGCGCACGTTGACCACACCCAGGAAGCCCTGGTCCTTCTTCTTGAACTTCTTTTGGTCAAAGATCTGTACCGCAAGAATACTCTCCTCCGTCACTCGCCTGTCAGGATCATCAGCCCGCACCCTTGACTCACACCAGAAGGGCACCCTTCACCTACATGTCAAAGCTCTCATTCCAGTAGGGGTTGAGCGTCTTCTTGATCACGCCCGTCGTCCTCGTCTGCTCGCCACTGACAGTCGCCACGGCGAACGGGTCCGGGAATCCTGCCACCACGCCATCAGCATCCGACACCGATAATCTTTCGCGATAGTCGCCATGTGCCACATACGGAAGACATCTCTTTTGTACAGACCATCGGCGGCGATGACTGCGACAACACGTTAGCCTTTCCGTACACCCGGCTGCTTGAGTATGATCCGTGCTCTTTGCGTACTCGTCACCCGCAAGTTGGCCTGTGTCGGCAGCTCCATGGCGCCTGATTATCGCGCGGTTTCCTCCTTGCCCCTCTCTGACCTGTGGGTAGCCCGAGATCGCGAGACCATGCGATGGACGCCCACGTGACGGCGACGCAAGGTGATATATGCAGTGGTGTCGCAGTCCACGAGGCGAATGATGTTCGATGTTCGGTGCAGGCGGACGGTGGGCGCACGGGAGAGAGCGATGGGTGCAGTGGGACGTCAAGACTTGGAAGGGAAGGTGGCTGTGTAGTAAGCGCCCTCGCTCTGCTCTTCTCTTGATGTATGTACTCCCGGACGCTGTTCAGTAGCGTCGCTTGCCCGATTGCTCACACGATAGTCTCGTGATCCGACAAACGAATTGCCTTGCGATATTGTAATTGTTCCCGTACGTCCCCGTGGGTGTTCGGGCAGTGATGGTAAGGCGGAACAGTGGGACACCGGGCGTGAGAGGAACGTCACCGGTCCACGAACGGGCCGAGCAAGAACTTGAAGAGAGGCAAACGGGCAAACTCCCGTTCAGATATGGACGACGCAACAATCTCACACATCGATGTATACGATACACTCATCCATTAACTTCCTCTAGTCCTGACTGACCTTGCTCTATCGGAGTAAGCCAGATCGTTTGGAACAAACGCTTCCCATCGACATCTATTCGATAATTCGTTCAATGAGTAAATCGTACAGAGTGGCGTGTGCTCGATCGCCAGGTGCCTGTGACCCACAAACAACACCCATTCACACAACAGGATCCCCTACGTCAGGAGGCTGTAACTCCTTCGACAGTACACTCTGAACCGGCCACTCGACCCAACGTCTCCAATGCACACCCACCGAGCCCAAGATATCCCGCAGCACCCTCGCCGCCCAGCCATGGACCCACCACCGACTGTCCAACACGTCCAGCAAGACGCAATAATACGCCAGGATCACGAGGGCTTGCGGGAGCCTCCGCTTGACCAGGTTCGCGAACGCGGTCGAGTCCTGTCTCGGCCAGCAAACGATGGTGCCGACGGTGCTGTGCCCTTGCGTGCGGAGGACGTTGTCGTAAATGGGTTTTAGCTCGGCTAGAGCCAGCGCGCAGGTGCGTCGGTCGTCCAGCATCATGGCTTCCACTCCGAGCATGAAGTCGAGGTGGCCCACACCAAAGTCGATGCCTTCGGGCACGTGGTAGCCTCCCGGCGACCGTGTGATGGGCTGAAAGCCGTGCGACAGAATGGGTGCCAAGGGACCCTGTGACACCCAGAACCACGCATCTGCCGTCACCGCATCGACGCCCTTGACAAGCGAGAAGAGTTCCGCCATCGCGTCGATGGGTGGTACACTGGGTGGGATTGCGAAGGCGAAGAGTACCACGAACCACGTGAAGAGGAATCTTGCATTCGCATTCTCTGCCGAAGTCTCGCCACCTCGTTGTCGGTACAGTACGAGCGCCCTGTCGAGATGGTCGACGGCGCTGGTGCGGAGCTTCGGCGCGTCTTCCGGTTGCGTATGTGCCTTGTGCAGTGCCGAGAAGCCCAGCAAACCATGCATCACGTAGTCCGAGCCGAAGGCGATCTTGGGCGTCTCATCTCGCCATACCCGCGTCACGAGATCGCCGTCCTGGCGCTCGCTGAAGATTTCTTCCGTATGTGTGAGATAATGGTGTAGAAGCTCGAGGTCCAGCATCCAGTCTTTGTCCTCGTCCGGTAGGGGTCTGTCTATCAGACCTGTGAGAACGGCGAACGGGCTAGGGTGAGACGAGCCTTCCCCTGTGCTCGCGGCTGTGTTGACCGTCCCACTGGCGGGTGCCGACGTTTCGTTGGAAGACGTCCTTGAGACACTCGGTGATGAAGTGGCGGAGGTTCGTCTGGTTTTCGCGTCCTCGCGCGGTACATGCGGTCCACCGGCCAACGAGCACCGAACGTCGTGTCTCACACAATTCGAACAGGGAGACTCTTCGTTGCACTATGAACGTCTTAGCCCGAGTTTCCGGCAGTGGTGTCAATAGGCGAGACGGAGCGTTACCTACCTTGACATGCCTCCTCTTGCACTGAGCGCAGCCTTTACGAGACTTCTTATGGCCTACGCGAGGTGCTTTGTTTTCAGTAAAGTCCATCAGCTTTGACCATCGATCAGAACGATATTCACTAGTAGCTCTCAGCACGGCAGAGGAGTGAAACGACACGGATCATATACGAATGTATAGAAAACCTACGAACTGAGGTATCAACCACCGACGTGCTCTGACATTCTGAAGAGCACCGTCCGCTCTTAACTACTGCCTGCTGCTATACGGCCGACACCGACGGTGTCTGCTCGGGGCCGGACGGACAGTTGGCTCTTCCGAATGTCATAGTGGACAAGCATCGATCGAGGAGCCAGCGGGCAGTAACTCCTCAGCTGGAAGCCTAGACAGGGCCCTTGAACGCAAAGGGTGGCGATGAGTCAAACGCCAACGGAATGTCAGGAGATGCCGAACGGTCTCGTGAGAGGAAAGGGACAAGATACTGTAGTGCAGGTCGGAGCGCAAGAGCCGTGTTTGCCTGCATCAGTCACATCAGCCGGTGCCGGCGCCGGCGCGATACGTATGTACCTAGGAACGGGCCTTGCGATGTTGCCCACGGCCGAGCCAAGGGACATCTCTAGCTGCATGTGGTCGTTCGTTCGTTCGTCCATCCGCTCGTACCGAAGTACGTCGGGTGTGTGGAAGTGCACGTGGCTTGCGGACCTTGACGGCTCCAATTCGCCTACGGAGCTTCGGGGGAACAAGGCGACCGTTGCCGGTTCAGATGACTGACTCCAGTCAGCGATCGATGCATGAACTCCATACATTATTGCATCCATGTCTCGTACCAACGTGCACCTTCGGACGAAAAGGACGATATGGTAGACATTGTCGCGTCAGTGCGAACTCCTTCACGCGTCTGTCGACGTTCGGCGATGGGACTTCCAGGCCTCCTAATCATGTCACGTATCTCCTCGAGCATCTCACGGGATACGCTCGCTGTGGATACTAGGCCAGCTCGGAGTCTCCGAAGTTTCAAAGTGGCGCAACATCAATCCGCCACCGTGTCCGTTGTTCTTCCCCTGACAGCAACATCTAATAACGTGACTCGAACATATGTAGATCGTGACACTCAACTTGGAATACTTTCAGTCATCGACGTCCCTCAGGTATCATATCCCAACCTATCTGACGTGGGTATGCAAGTTCAACATCGGCGGTTCGCGCCAGAGAAGAGCCTCGTGAAGCTAATCGTCCAATACGGCCATGCCCATGGCGTAACAAGCACATCAAGCGTGGTACACCCGAGACTTCTCCCACAATGACCTCGTCTTCATCGGCTCAACCTGAAGAGACTCTGTATAGTGGATCGCTAGGCGGAGACTTGCACCAGGAGTTCCGTGCCCTCGAATGCCCGCGTCCGAGACCACGCACGCATGTCGAAAGCGCTGCGCGAGCACTCTGCAAGGGTAACGCCAGGTTTGCGGAAAACGGCCTCCCATCATCACCAGGAAACGCATCATCAGGAGCGCGTCGTACCACATGCAGGATCGCGGTCAACGTCCGCGAATCTGGTGTATCGCATCTCGACGACTGCCGTTGAGTTGACCTCATTGCAGTAAGCTCGACGATCGAAGCATGTGCCACTGTCCGGAGCACTTGATTGCCTCCTTGTGGACCAGAGAGACCGGTACGGCGACGCTGGGCGGATCAGTCTCCGACTCAAGCCCGACCGTGTCTGACCACAGTGCTGCTCATTGCCAACACTCTAACGACCTTCACGCCTCACCTCACCTCTTCATGCGATCTACCTCTTAAGCTTCTGCTGAGACGGGAATGGCTCTTCTTCAAGTCCAGCTAGATTATTTTGTGGCTTCTTTGCTTTTGTCACTTTGACAACATGAGTCTCGATCTATTATTCACTCTTGCATGAAGACACATGGCATTTTACAGTCTTTCGCCACATATGATTTGCTCTCTGGGGCCAGTATCTGCTCGACCGAGCAGGAGGTTGTGAGCAGGTCAGACACCCAGCCAGAGATGTGTAACCCAGTAGATGACGTTCCGAGCCTTTACACAGGAGTGCCATTTCAGTACGGGTTGTATCCGCGAGCGCGTCCTCGGTAGCCTCCGCGGTAGCTGTACTTGAGTTAGCATTACCACAAGGTATTGCAAGGTTTGGTATGTACGTGCCCTCCTCCACGAGGCATATATGGTGGCGGTCCATAGCCGCCACGACCACCGTGCATTGGGGGGGCGCCGTAGCCGAAGCCACCACCGCGACCACCTCGCGGGCCGCCGCCGCCGCCGCCACCGCGTCCACCTCTGCCACCACGTGTCATGCCAGGCAGGTTCGTGCGCTTGGGGACAACCTACGGCAATTGTCAGCGTCCGCTCATGTCACGTTCTAGCAGTCGGTCCGTACCTTGATCGTGCGACTGCGGAACTGGCTGTCATTCAACACGAGAGCCTGCGTCACCAGACTCGGCTCCGTGAACTCCACGTACGCGTAGCCCTTGGGGTGTCCGGTGAACTTGTCCAGTAGGATCGTCACCCGGTTGATGGAGCCCACGCTCTGGAAATGCGCCTGAATCTCCTCCGGGCTGGCCCCGTAATCGACGTTGCCCACGAAGATACTCCGCCCGTCGATGTCCTCCTTGCTCTCGCGCAGATTCTCCGTCTGCAAGTCCAAGCTCGCCTGCATCTCTCGTAGCTTGGCGGCTTCTGCCTCCATCTCCTGCACGCGCTTCTTCATCGCCGCGATCTCCTCCTCGTCCCCTGCGTCTTCATCGTCGGGTTGACGGTCGAGCTGCTCGTCTTCGTGCTTTTCGTCGGTGTCTGCCATGGTGGTGTGTATCAAAGCGACCGAGGAAGCCTTATAACGCGCGTGAATTTAGTATATGAGCTGCCCACGCGCGTCTCGTGCGACTGAGGACGCGTGAACGATTGCGCTAGCTTACCTGGCTGCGCGGATTTCGTGGACGTGGCGTCGAGTAGTAGTAGCAGAACGGTGCGAGGAACGGATCACTTCTGATGGATCGAAGGGCGTCTAAGGTTGTTGCAGACTGAGTATCACAGAGTTTGATGCATCAAAGGTGTTCGTGATGAAGGCAAGTTAATTTACAGTTGGCACTAGTCTTCAATCGGCAACGATGCGGTTTCCAATCATGTTTGCTGCTCTACCTTATTACTGTGCCGTCGACATTGTGTATTGTGTTGTCGCATTCTTCATCGGAACGATCGCACATGGTGTCAACTACTACCTATAGGTTTCGCAGCGACAGGCTTTTTGGACGCCTTTGCAACATGCAGAAGAAGAGAAGGCTCGTATCGAGACGCTCTCGGTACATCTACCGAACCCCTGCATTCGACCCATTTTCTCCCTAGTTCGCGTTGCTCGGAGGTCTGTACATGTATCTTGCGTTGCTAGCCGCAAGGACATGAGACATCGTCCCCAAGGGCAGTACCGACAATGTCAAGGTGCCACTCTATAGCATACGGCGAGCTCAACGACGCTTGCAAGAGTCGACAACATCGACGTTGAAGTTTCATCTTCCATGGGTGAACTGCATGTGGTGTGAAGACGGCCATTTCGTATGACGTACACGTGCATTTTGTCGGTTCCCGCATCATCAAGGAACACTTTACGTACATTCGTCCCTTTTCAAGCGACATAGTACGCACCGTATCAAACCAAAATGTCTCTACCGCAGTCGTTCCCAATCCGGGCCTCGGGCGGCAAGACCATCCAAATCCCATCCGTCGGCTACGGCACATGGGCGTCGGGCGAGACGAGCTGGGCCAAAGATGCCGTCCTGACAGCACTGAACGCAGGATACCGCCACCTCGATTGTGCGTGGATGTATGGGGTGGACGAGGCCGTCGGCGCGGCTATCAAAGAATCTGGCATTCCTCGCGAAGAGATCTTCATCACTACCAAGGTGATGCGTCCGCAATTGACAAGCATTCGGTCTGCCCACTGACATATCATCAGTTCTGGCCTCACTTCGGCCACCCGGACAACGTCGCCCTCTGCTTGGACAAGATCCTCAAGAACATGGGGCTTGACCATGTGGATCTCTATCTTGCTCATTGGCCCTGTGTATGGAAGCCTATCTCTCGCTCAGCACTTGAGAACGCCCAAGCAGGCCCCGATGCGACACCGGAGAGTCGTGGCTCGCTCTTCGAGAACGATAAACCCGTCGTCGACTGGGAGCACTCTACTACCCACATGGCCAAGCAAAAAGGCCGCAAGGGTAGTTTCGTGCCGACGTGGCAGGCTATGCAGGCGTGCGTCAAGAGTGGCAAGGCGCGCACCGTCGGCCTCTCGAACTTCTCCATCACCGAGATCCAGGAACTTCTACCGCATGAGGGCGATGTGCCGATCTCCTGTAATCAGATCGAGGTCCACCCTCGACTACCGCAGAACGAGCTTGTGGGCTTTGGACGCAAAAACGGCATCCTCATCACCTGTTACTCTCCATTCGGTGGTCAGAATGCACACAGCACCGCCACGGTCCGTAACGACGCCAATGTGCTCAAACTTGCCGACAAGAACAAGATGGACGTCGGCCAGCTTCTGCACAGCTGGGCAGTGCAACGCGAGACAGTGCCTCTCGGTAAGAGCGCGACGTCGGCTCGTATCAAGTCGAACCTTGCCGTGCGAAAGCTTTCAGAGGAAGACATGAAAGCTCTGAACGACATGGCATTGCCGGATGAAAAGGGCAGGACGGTCGACTTCGCTGATGCTTGGGGTGTACCGCTGTTCAAGGATTGAGCACAACAGATATATGATCGGGAGTCCACATCTCGAAGCACCCCAAAATCCTCTAATACATCCGATGCAGTGAGTATGGTCATGAAGACTTTGGTCTCTATCAGTGCTTAGCAGTGCTCGTGGGAGAGCAACCCGACATTGTATAAACGTACTCTTTAGCGATACGGGAACGAAGGCCTAGCGATGCTGAAAGGGCCAAGACGGTGACCATGCTGCCAGCGGGAGCACAGATAATCTCGTCAAACGACTGTATGTAGATAGGAACACTATTGTTTGTCTACAGACCTAAGAGCGACAAGTTCATCACTTGAGCAAACGTTAACAGCTGTTAGAGCGTCAAAGGGGTCTTCGTAACGCCCCTGCCAAGCAAAATCCACGTTCCTGCTCCGGCTGTGGGGCTACAGCAAACGTGGGTCAGGGTCCAGGCCGCGTCGATAACAATAACGAACATCGAGACACAACTTCAATCCCACACTTCCTCCTCAGCAACTCAATTGCCCTTCTGACGTTCGATCAAGCACTCTTCCTCACACCACGTAACGTACCTTCGGCAGTCGACTCTACACAATGCCATCGTCAATCACTACAAGTACCACAATGCCCCCACGGGAGGCTAAAGTGCAACACACACACCCCGAGAAAGAGCAGACATCATCGACCTCAGACGACGCCGGCGACGACTACAACCGCTTCTTCTGGACTTACACAGAAGAGCCGCATCGAACAAGGAGGCAGGCCATCATCAAGGCGCACCCAGAAGTCGGTTGATCCATCAATCCGGCCCAACGAAGCTCACTGACCATTGCATGGTCAGGTCCTCAAGCTCTGCGGTCCGGAGCCACTGACCATCCCGTTGGTGCTCGCCGTCGTCAGCTTGCAAGTCTTCTGCGCATACGCCCTCCGGAACACAGCCGTCCTGTCGTGGCCGTTCTTCCTCACGGCCTACATCATCGGCGCAACGGCGAACCAGAACCTGTTCCTGGCCATCCACGAGATTTCGCACAACCTAGCCTTCAAATCACCATTGGCCAACAGGCTCTTTGCCGTGGTTGCCAATCTACCCATTGGCATACCGTACTCCGCATCGTTCCGACCATACCATCTGACACACCACAAGTCCTTGGGCGTCGACGGCTTGGACACGGACTTGCCCACTGCGCTGGAAGCGTGGTTCCTCGACTCCGTCGCCGGCAAAGCCTTCTTCGCGACCTTCCAAATCCTATTCTACGCTCTGCGGCCCATGATGGTCTACAAGCTCCCCTTGACCTCGATCCACGCCTTCAACGTCGTCGTCCAGCTCGCCTTCGACTACGCCCTGGTGCGGAACTTCGGCGGCCGCGCTCTCGGCTACCTGATCCTGAGCTCCTTCCTCGCCGGCTCCCTGCACCCGTGCGCCGGCCACTTCATCGCCGAGCACTACGTCTTCGGCCAACACACCCAATCCGCCGAGCCCTCGACCACACCCACGAAGACAGCCGCCCCGCCCGAGACGTACTCCTACTACGGCGTCCTCAACTTCTTCACGTACAACGTTGGTCTGCACAACGAGCACCACGACTTCCCGGCGATCCCGTGGACCCGTTTGTGGAAGCTGAACCAGATCGCGAACGAGTTCTACTGCGACCTGCCGTGTCACTACAGTTGGGTCGGCGTGATCTGGCAGTTCATCCTCGACAAGGAGGTCGGGCTTTGGTGCAGGGTTAAGAGGAAGGAAGGTGGCAGGAAGGTCGGGGGAGGGGAAGTGAAAGGGCATGCGCAGCCTTTGGACGTTGCCCGATAGATGGTGTAGAATGTTAGGTTCACGTGTATCAACCACAGTCGCCGTGTATTTCCATGATTTCAATGCAGCCATGATCGTCAGAATGGACTGCACATTAATCAAAGCATGCGCACAAATGCCACGAAGCTTGCACAATGGATTCAAACCGGGGCGTCTTTGCCCGTGGGTCATCTGTCTGCTCGTACTGCACAGGCAGATGCATTTGATGCTCACATCATGTACAACGATGCCAGCTACGGGAGTGAGGAGCGGCGGGGCGAGGCCCAGAGTCTGGTTCATGCAGTGTTTGAGAAGCAGAAAGAAGCAATCACTCTTCAGCTGGCTTTTGGTGCTTCGTGAGTCAGGAAAATCCTTGGAAAGCAATCCTGCAAAGGCAGAGAAAGCGTGATTTTGGGCAGAACTGTTTTGCGGACAGCGTTGGATGTAAGCACAATTCTGTAGATCCAGGTTTGTACACGATGCCAGAGCCACACCCTAATAACTCAAATCACACAGCCTGACCTGTATGTACACACCACCCATTTGCGGCCGGCCAAACCAGGACCTGCGGTGAGCTCGAATGCCCTTTCTACGCGGCGTACTCGCACAACCGAGTCCGCAATTCCACTCCACCTCCGATCTCGGCTCCCTCCCAATCCCTTTATCCCAAGCATTCCACCACCCTCACACACCTCACTTCCGATCCCCGCCCGTCCCCGTCAACCTCAGCACGAAATTCACCACGACCGCGGCCAACAACGCCACCGCCAGCACCGTCGGCCCGAAGCGATCGTCGAAGCCACCTTGGCCCCGCATGCGGATGCTCTTGGCGCGCCAGTGGAAGGTCACGAGGGCGTACAGCATGGCGGCCAGGGCGACGAGGGTGAAGAGGCCCGCGGAGATCTGGCCGACGCGGTCGCCGAAGTTGAGCAGGCCGACGGCCAGACCGCCGAGGATGACGGTGAAGTTGAGCCAGGAGAGGAAGGTGCGTTCGTTGGCAAAGAAGACTTTGGGTTCGACGCGGGTGGGGAGGGCGATGCGCTTGCCTTTGGGGGGAGTGGGTTAGAGGGTGTTGGCTGCGTGAAGTGGATGGGATGGAGGGATGGATGGATGGAGGTACACGTACCGGGCGCTGTTTGGAGGAGCGGTTGGCTTGACATGGTGGTGGTGGTGGACCCGGTGTATGCCCTCGGCCAATGCAACGCTCCGCACGGAAGCTGTATCAGATCGGTCTTTGCTGTTGCTGGAGAGTCCAATTCCTTCAAGTGCTCTCTTCAATGACTGGTTACACAGCGCTTGTATGTATGCCGTATGATCCCGATGTGATCTTCTGTAGTGACTGTGGGTGTGCGGGTGTGCCGATGTGGTTTGACAATGGGAGAAAAACCAATCCCGTAGCTTCCAGTCTGAGCGGACCCCACTTCCCAATCCATCACGTTGTTCAGACGCGTGGCCGATTGGGGAAGCCCGCAGCATCCGACACCTTCGACGGGTCTCCACCACGGCCCATCCAGGGGACGGCACGAGCCTGGCGGATGGAAGCTCCCAAGCTCACCCGTCGCTGACGCAGGTCCAGGGTCAGTGTTGTTTTGTTCACACGAGATCAGTGTCAACACTCCATCCATACGTACCTGTATATACACCCCCTTCTACACTCCTTTACCAACCACACACATCAGAGATCGCCCGACCCCCAACGGACAACTCTACCCTCAAGGCGAAGACTCGGCGAATTTCCCACAACATGGCCTCCAACTCGGTACGTCGCATCCCCCTTCACAGGCAAAACACAAACACCATCAGCTCACCACAACATACCC
>Ga0268244_10000049_pt1 | contig 47729 bp, 43 predicted proteins | sample AgamicMgSfe_FD_200258 | JGI IMG/M metagenome (GOLD analysis project Ga0268244, IMG submission 200258) | Agave microbial communities from Guanajuato, Mexico - Mg.Sf.e (v2) (version 2) | ecosystem: Host-associated > Plants > Phyllosphere > Phylloplane/Leaf | place: Guanajuato, Mexico | collected... | reverse complement strand
GTCGATGGGGGTGGTGGGGGTGGGGAGGGTGCTGATGATGAGAATGAAGATGATGATGACGATGATGATGAGTATTACGAAGGCGAGAGTGTTTTCGACGATGGTTTCAGGGCGAGTGAGTTCGATTGGGAGGTTGTGAGGGTTGAGGAGGCGTTTGAACGGCCGAAGCCTCGTAAACGGAAGTCGGATGAGATGGATGGAGTTGGCGCTGGGGCTGGTGAGTTATACACAGGACGGGAGATCTGAGAAAGTGGGTTTTACGTTGGATATGCTGGCTGCTGGAGAGCCTCAGATACGGTCGTGCGGCCAACGGCCAGGGCGGAGGCATGCGCACACTGGCATGGCTGCGCATATTGAATTCTCACGATGATACGACAGTACGATGTGCAAACATGATGTGCTCAGCGCAGTGATTCAGGCTATAAGTTCATGCGCCCTTGCGCGATTATCCGACGGCAGTGCTATCGGTCGATATTGTACAGATCATCATTGCATGGAGCTGAAAAGGCTCCAAACAGCAGCATAAGCTTCAATGCGTCGAGCAGGCGAATCCCCATCGCCATATTCGAGTTTGAACGTGCCGGTCATGTGCTCGTTCTCGCTCACGCGCCTCAAACCATCTGCTCTCCTCTGTCGTTCAGCACCCCATTACCGCCCACGGGCCTCCGCGACATGCTGGCGGGACCATTGTGGCCAGTCGAGAGTGCGTCTCCACCCGCCGCATACCCGTTGTGACCGTGTTCGCCCGGCATGCCACCGATACCGCCCGACCCGGAAGTCGCGTCGAACGGCGCTCCCGAGCCCGTACCGCTTTCGTGTGAGCCCCATCCCACCTGACGCGTCCAAAGAGCGTCGCGGAAGCCGTCGAACGGGCTGGAGCCGGGGCTGTACGTGAAGGGCAGGTGGCGACTCAACGGGATGTGGTTGAAGCGGAAGTCCCAGACGCTCGCGTACACCATCCTATAGGCGCTGAAGGCCATGATCGTGCCGATGATGGCACCGGCGAGGATGTCGTACCAGTTGTGGTACTCGTCGATGGTGAGCGCACCGCCGATCAGCACGGCGCCCAGGATCGGCATGTAGGTGACGATGAGCTTCCAGAAGGCCGGGTGGTAGTTGCTCCAGACCTTGAGCTTGGCGTTGAGGTACAGGTAGAGGAAGACGAAGCCGGCGAAGGCGGCCGTGGTATGGCCGGAAGGCATGGATTCGAGTGAATCGTTGATCTCTTTCGGGTCGCCTGTGCAGATCGTGCGGTCGTACATGATGCGGTCGAAGCCATTCGGCACGTTGACGGCACGGCCGTCGAGATGGCGTGCCTGGTTGCTGTAGCCAGGAACGGCGGGCTTGCAGACGGCCAGGAAGTGGGGACGGAGGCCACCGATAAGCCACTTGATGAAGACTTGGAAGACGGCGGCTGTGATGAGCGCGTAGAGCAGGCCGATGACGGCGTTGTTGACGTCCCAGAACGAGCGGATCCTGATCTGCATGAACAGGAAGACGACGATTGGGATCAGACTCGCGAGCAGCGCAGCCAGCCAGATGGGCACGATTTCGTGGCGGAGAGGGTACGCGAACTCGGGGTACACGACCTCGCCGTCGGAGAAGAAGACCGGGAAGGAGCGGGAAGGGGCCGGTGGCGCTTCGTAGATCTATCTCGCGGTCAGTCGAGCTTGCTCTATCTGTGACAGAATGATCTGTTTTTCTCGACTCACCCCGAGCCCGATGGCGCCCATGACCACCATCGTCAGGATGTCCGGCCAGGTCACCTTGATCCTGCAAAAACGTCAGCTTCGCCCCTGAACAGCTACGCGTCGCGTTCCCACGCACCATTGTCCAAAACTTGGCCTGGAGTTGAGCGCGCTGGTGGAATGCATCATGTTCTGGTGCCCGTTGCCGGTTGGAGTGCGATTGCGACCCCTGCTGAGCTTCTGAGGGGTGCGCATTTCGTAGTCGCGAGGGTTGACTCCGTTGTTGGCGTCTGCCGTTTGGTTGCGACGCGTGAAGAGCCCCATTGTTTGATCGAGGGCGGATCAAGCCCACCGTGAGTGATGAATGAGTGATGAGTGATGAGTGATGAGTGAGTGAGTGACAGGAGTGAAGTGATGAGAAGAGAGTGTATTTGTTGGGGAATTGGGGTGTTGTTATAGGTAAGGGTGAGGTGAAGTTGCAGCGTGAAGTTTGCTACTCGTTCATCACTCATGTTTGACCCAAGCAGGTTTTGGGAAGGCTTGGCAAACATGCATGTTCGCCTCCCACGCGCAACATTGAAGGCAAGCGCGACCACCCTGACGCACGTGCCGGTTAGAAGCCCTTGTACCACCACCGCTCCTTCTTCTTCTTCTTCTTCTTCACACGTTGGAGCTTTAATTATGCACTTCGCCTTCCTACATGGACATGGATCCGCATCTTGCTCCTTCCACCAAATACCTAAGGACCCATCCAGTCCTGATACATGCAGATCGATCCAACAAGCCTTCGCCAAGTCTGCGCCAATGGCCCATAAGCTGCCAATATTCGCGCGAGACGTCCGGACAAGCTTTTTGGTCAAACCATGAATCCGCACTGTCTTGCGACTTCAGTTGCTTCTTCTCCCCACCTGGTGTCCGAGCAGCATCGCTAGTGACGGATACCAATGTCGATGACAAAGCACGCTTTCAAGGGCAGGCCTTGCTTTCGGGTCGAATCCAAAAGCCAGGATTGCAGAGTCTGGTTTCAAGCGCTTCTGCTCTCTTTGGCGCCTTCACGGATAATGTCGAGCATCGCCTGACCCTTAGGTGCCATGGTAAGATTTTCGTGGCCGTCCCGCGTGATCAGGATATCGTCTTCGATTCGCACCCCGCCCACGCCCATATACCTTCTCAGCACTTCTCGACCAATGAACTTGCTCCTCTCCGGATCACAGAGGAAGAAGGTTTCGAGCAGGAAGCGATTGAAGTAAACGCCCGGCTCGACCGTGATGACCATCCCGGGCTCCATCGTCGGTGCGCTTTCGACGCACGGTGCGCGGCACAGCGATGGCTCGAACGCCAGCGTTCCCACACCCGCAACGCTCGGTCGAGGACCGGATGGGCTGACGTCGTGCACCTCAAGGCCCATATGATGTCCGAGCCCATGTGGGAAGAAACCGAGGACGATGCCCGCTTCGGCGATCTCTTCCCGCTTGCCTTTCAGGATGCCGAGATCCATCAGGCCGTCGACGATCATGCTTTGCGCCAGCCGATGGATGTCGACGAACGTGTTCCCGGGCTTCATCTGCTTGATGCACGCTTCCTGTACCTTTTCCACCAATTTGTACGTATTCTCTGCTTCCTCGCTCGGCCAGTAGCCTGGATGCCGGCGGTTCACGGGCATCGTGCGCGTGACATCCGAGGCGTAGCATCCGACTTCGCAGCCGGCGTCTAGCACGAGCAGTTGGGTCCTGTGGCTGAAAGGCTCGTCGTTCTTCACGTAGTGGAGTTCGCTCGCGTTCGTCCCGGCGCCGGCGATCGGGTCGTACGCTTGTTCTTTCGCGCGGCTGGCTATGCAGACTTGCATGTACTGCGCTTCCACTTCGGCCTCGCCTGTGAATTTGGAGAGGTTTCTCAATACAGCTGTATGCGCTTTTGAGCTGATCTCGTTCGCTTGCTTGATGGACCTGATCTCATGCTCGTCCTTGATGACGCGACAAGCATCCATTGCCCTTTTCAGTGCCATCTCTCTTTGGTACATCTGTTCGTCCTCTTGCCCGAATGCTCCACCCACGCAATATAGCCTCCCTCCAGCTTGGTCCTGCGTCTGTACCCACTGAGTAACGCTGTCCTCGATGCTCGGTATTACCGTTTTAAGCCCATAATGGCGAACCTCTTTATAGTGAATGTACTGTGCAGCGTCGATGTCGTACTTCTGCAGCGCCTCTTCCACCGTACTGCCTCGTCCAGTCCAGACCACCCGCGCCTTGTTGATCGGAGGAAGCCAAAGCGTGAGCTTATCATGTGCAACATCGTAGCTCGCATAACAGTCCGGTTCCTTGCAGCCAGTCAGATAGTAGAAGTACCGGTCTTGCCGGAACGGGCGCGGCATATCGGAGTTGGGCCAATTTTCGGCTTTGGCGGCTCCGAGGACAACGAGACCGGTATCGACGCCCATCGCTGTCGCTGTGCGACGGGCGTGCGCTTTGGCGGGGTACTTGTCCATACCGCCGCCGGCGAGCGACATTCTGTATGTGGGATCCATCTTATACCATCAATACATGTCTCCAGCGATTTGAGATCATTCAGTGCTATGCAACTTGCTCCGGGGCCATTGACTAGGCATGAGAGTTCCAGAACTGTGTGTCCTCCAATCTCTGCAGTTGCAACGTCTTCTCACCACCGCTTAGGTATAGTACGCTCATATCGACTTCTCTGCCAGATTAGGAAGGAAGCTGTCAGACTTCGAGGCTTCCCCAGACACGTGACGTCTACCATTTCCTCGGCAGGAGCCGGTCAGGGGTCAGGGGGGGCGTCTCCTGCCGTGACGTGAGAGGCGTCGGGATTGCTCCTGGACTCAAGTTCACCGAGGCTCACTCGCGGAAGTTCACACACGCACCCGAATAGTGATACATCAACGGTAGGCGCTTCCGCTGCGGTCGCAGCTACGCGAATCAAAGGATCCTCAAAGCACAGCAGCTTCCTCAAACCTCACCATCCATGTCCATGTCGCGATGACGACGTTGTTGTTGCCCATTGTGCACGGGGTTCGTATCTACATGTACCTACATACAGTCTTTCCTCTCTCTCCCCCGATCCCTTTCAGTCATATCCAAACACTGTGTCACATATCATATTTTCCTATACCCTGCAACGGCCTTTCATCACGCACAACCCCCGCCTTTACCATCTACCGTCTCCATCCCAAAAGCGCAGCCGGCCTGCCTATCCCATCGATCCCTGCAACATTCACTAGACTGAGCAACAACGCATCGCGAGTCGTCAATCGACAGCCGCAATCCTGGCGTCGATATCAGTAGCCCCAGCTACCGACACCTTCTCACTACGGTCTTCTGTCAAGACGGCCGTGGTGCAGAAGGCCAGAATCTCCAAGTTCCGACTGTTCACGCGGTATCCGGCCGTGGAAGCCAAGCTAGCCGAGCCGACAGCGATCGCGAAGGTGCACGTGGAGAAGACCCGAGCGCACTTCAGGTTGTTCCAGGCCAAGCACAAGATCAGGACAGCCAAGCTCCGTTCAAGGAATCCAGCCCTATCCAAGGCTACTTCGTGGGCAAACCTAGTAAGCGCGGCGCCTTGGATAACGGTATTTTAGTTGCTGATCATGGCCATAGCGGAGACGTTCAAGGGCAGCAGCATAAGCCTCAATCGAACCTCGTCATTTGCAATGCGTCTCAGAATCTGCTGCGCGGTGCTGGCACTGGCGAGCACCGCAGTCGCCGGACACCACATGAAGCACAAGGTCGAGCCGAGACAGAACGGCAACACGAACATCCCGCTTATGGTCGCAAACTGGTGTGATGATACGGTATACCCAGGCATCCTTACGCAAGGCGGCACCGGGCCACAGAACGGTGGCTTTCAGCTCAAGCCCGGCAACAACCAGACCCTCTACGTCTCAGGGGACTGGCAAGGTCGCGTCTGGGGCCGCACCAACTGTTCGTTCTCATCCTCCGGTCAGGGCAGCGGCAATAACGGCCAGGCATGCCAGACCGGTGACTGCGGCGGCGCGCTCGCATGCAAAACGCCCGGCGCGGCACCCGCAACACTGGCGGAGTTCACTCTGCTTGGTGGAACCGACCAGACGTTCTACGACATCAGCTTGGTGGATGGATACAATCTCCCTATGGCCATTGTCCTGCTGCCGAACGGAAACCAGCAGCTCCAACAGCTGGACCCCGCCACAACCAATCCTTCCTGCGTGGCCAGCATCGGCGATCTCGCGGCACAGAACTTCAACCCCTACAGTAACAACCAACAATTCCTCGGCACCTCCTCGAACAGCCCCTTACCCTTCGAGACGAAGAACTCCGCCTCCACCGTCGCCAACTGGTGTCCCTGGGACTTGCAAGTCTCGCCACCCCTCGGCCCCGGCAACGGCGTCTACCCCTACCCGGACAGCAACATCAACCGTCCCCCCTTCGACCCCTGCTACAGCGCGTGCGCCAAGTACAACCAAGACAGCTACTGTTGCACCGGCAAGTACGACGGCAGCAGCAGGTGTTCGCCCAATTACTACAGCAAAGTGGCCAAGACCGTGTGCCCGGACGCCTACTCGTACGCCTACGACGACCAGACCAGTACCTTCATCACGCCGACGGGCGCCGGGTTCCAGGTGATCTTCTGTCCCGGCGGTCGGAGTACCAACATCATTGCATCCAAGTGAGTTTTCCACCTCCCCTCCCTGTATTTGACTACCCTCTTTTTTGCTTCTCCTGTCCGAGCGCTGACGTGATGTGTGAACACAGGGGCAGCGGGGCCATCCAACACAGCGGAGGCTCGGGCGGCTCACCATCGAGCTCGGCGGGCGCGTCGAGCCGGCTTTTGACCGATGGCTCGGCTGGACCGATGGCCCTGGCTGTGACCCTTTGTGTAATGATGTGGGAAGTCTTTGGCCTTGTTGGTGGCGGGATGAGGTGAATGGATGCAATCACGACGAGTGCTTTCCTGGATGGAGGCGATGGTGAACATCAGCGGTGGATTTTGCCCTGCGGATGCGTTTCGTTGAGCGGCATTGGGGGCGGGTGGGGGAGGAGGGCGTTTGTTCTTCGTTTACTTGCTTGGTAGATACCCTACTTTTTTCTTTATAGCGTTCATGGAATGGCAGCTGGTCCTGTGATCCTTGTCGAATATAAAAGTTGTCAACTGCAACAACCCTTATTGTCGACCTTGCTTGCTACTACTTGCCCACTAGATACTGGTCGTAAGCTCGGTCCGTACACGTTTTACTACTGCCGCCATACGCACGCGGTATATACAGCTGCAGATAACTCTTATAATTCCCACTAAGCTACTGCGTTGCGTTGGAGCGACAGAGATGGGTGGCGGTGAGGGCTGTGAGGATTACAATAGGTACCGGTATGGTAGGTCGTGGTGTTGATATGTGGTAGTGGAGCATGCTCCACGCGAGTCAGGTTGGAGCACTTGGCTCTCAACCTCACTTCATCGAGCTGACAAGGTTGCTCGTTGGAAAGAATACTTTGCAAGTATAACAAGCCTCCAGCACCTGGCACAATGCCAGATAAACTGATGGCCTGCAAATTGTCAGACGTCGTTCGTTTAAAAATGGGGGTCTGCGAACGTGCCAGGGGTGAGGGGTGAGGGGTGGAGGAAGGAGTGAGCATGCCAAAGCCCTGGAAGGCCACTCAAGAAGCACACAGCGCCGTGAGGCGTTGAGTGACAGACCTGGCGGTATCGTTCCAGAGCGATGAGCAGCTGCCTTGAATCCACAAGGAAGAGAACCAAGTACTGCACATAGTTCGCATCGCGCCGACCGTAAGCCCAGCCGTGACCGCAATGCTGTCGTGGCAACTAGGAGGGGCACAGCGACGCTAGCCCATACCAAGCATCATTTCCCGCAAAGAGCCGCCCACGAGCTGCAAACTGCCTGTCGCTGACAGCTGATGCCACACTCGAGGATGGATTCACGGGCGATCTCGATTGGCGGTGCCTGGGCGCGCAACCTCCGTGCGTGCGGTCGCAATTGCACAAGTCACCCGGACGCTCTCGTAGTTGAAAGGAAAGGCGTCGAACACAGCTGCAAAGCGGCAGAAGCTCTGCTCGGCGACACGCTGCTCGGTACGCACAATGCTCGGCGATGGTGCGCAGTATTGGACTTTCAATGTTGACAAAAGGGGGAGAGGGGGGGTGTGTTGCTGGGAGTGTGCTAGAAAGGTCGACATAGGAGAGGTGATGAAAGGAAGAGGGAAGTGCGGAAGGAAAGGAAAATTTAAGTACTTGCGGAAAACTTGCCAAGCCTGCCAAGACGAGCTCGTGCGTGTAACCTTACTACGCACTACTGCTACGCGGGCGTGAACCTAACGCAGCCTTCACCTCCCCTTGTTGAGCTCACGCTGAACCTCTACCGCGTTCCCTGTCAGCACATCTTCAAAGCATCAACCGCGAGATAACCAGCATGATCAACAAGCGCGGAAAGCGCAGTCAAGGGACTCGCCGTGAAAGTCCACCGAGGTATCTCCCTCCGCCGCTTCTGGCTGGTGAGCAGATCGGGAGCAGCAGCTCCCCAGGGCCTGTCCGTCGCCATGCGGATGGGCTAGCAGGGAGCAAGCGCTCGGTGTCTGAAGGGCACCCCGATCAGCCGTCCCAGAAGCGGCACAAAGGCGAGACCAAGACTGGGAAGAAGGTGAGTACCGCAGAGACCGATACGACGGCGTGCCCGATCGCTAACCTTTGGGAGAAGCAGCAAGAAGAGCTGGACCGGCGTGCCTGGTGGGACCAGTGCATCGAGCCGATGCTGAACTTGCGCCGCGACAACGACGACGTATCCGAGCTGAGGAGCCAGCTCGAGGTATCCAAGTGGTGCAGGACAGCTCTCGCGCAGCACGTTTCGAAGCTGTGCAGGGATAAGGCGAGCCAGGAGCAGAAGAATCGCGACCTCGCCAGGGAGAACGCGGAGCAGGTTTCGACGCTTTGTAGGGACAAGGCGAGCCTGCAAGAGAACAACCGCGATCTCGCCAAGGACAACGCGAAGCTGAGAAGGATGGTCAGGGAGAAAGACCGAAACCTCGAAGCAGAAGACGTGGATTGGGAGATTCGGGCGAAGATCAGAGAGCTGAAGGCGAAGGACGACGAGCTGCGAGCGAAGGACGAGGAGATCAGACAATTGAAGCTGAAAATGAGATGATATCTGCTTCTTCTAAAGATCATGGCAGACCTGCCTTGGAACGCCACAACGCCCATGATCTCCTGCGGGTATCAACGCTCGGATGCCTAGAACTGGTCTGAAGGATATTAGCGAAAAACGCTACGAAGGGGAACGGTCATTCGCAATCGGCTTACCCAAAGTCATGCTCATGGAAACATCTGTGTTCTCCACCATCTTCTGAAACTCCTCGAAACTGATCTTCCCGTCGTGGTCGAGGTCGGCCTCCATGATGGTCTTATCCACAATCTGCACATCTTCCATTAGCCGTTCTGACATCCTCTAGATCTGCATGTAATTGCCCAACATACCTGCTGCAACTGCTGATCCTTCAGGTTACTCCCGACCATCATCTTGAGCACGATGAACAGCTCGCCGTTACTGATGTACCCATCGCGATCGATATCGTACACCTTGAACGCGAACCGTAGCTTCTCCTCCTTGTTGCCCTTGGAGCTGAACGCGCTGAGCCCGGAGACGAATTCTTGGAAGTCCACGTCGCCGCCGCCGTCTTCGTCGAAGATGGCGATCATGCGCGTCGCGAGCGGGTTGGAGGAGACTTGGGGGAGGGAGAGGAACTCGTCGCGCTCGATCGTGCCGGAATTGTCCTTTTTTTCATTTGAGCTTCGGTCAGCTGGATTCAAATCCGGAGTGTATGTTGGTTGGAAGGATGCGTACTTTGTCGAGTTTCATGAATCGCTTTCGCAGCCTGTCAACTTCATCTCTGTCGACTGAAATGGCCATCGACCGTCAGCGCGTGACCAAAAATGTAGTTTGGGGTATCCGCTTTTGCTGCGTGGGCGTGGCTCGCGAGGGCGATGAAAACGTACAATTGCTCCCTTGAACAATGTTCTCGAGCATGGCGGAGTTGGCGTTTCCCATCTTGGCGTCTCCCTGCTGCTTGTGATGTTGTGAAAGGCGTTGTGACATCGGTTCTCCTTGTGCCTGAGGATGAGGATGAAGTCGTGCAGCGCGTGCGGGATGTGGGGCTGGACCCTTCACTTCACTGGGGATTCCGAAGCTTAAAATCTAGCGCTTGGACCATGTGTAAGCTGCAGCATCGGGTGAACAGATGACTGGGAGGAGTGTGAGAGAGATATCGAAGCGCCTTCATTCACACCTTACTCGAAGATAACCGCCAATTCCTGCAAAGATGCCAGGTCTACAAGACGCCGCCATCCAGGCGGCCGAGACTATCCAGACCGCGCACATCGTCGGGCGACCCTCGACGGAGCACGATGTCGCGCCAGCGACAGCCGCAGAAGGCAAAGAACCCGTTCAGTTCGATCACTCCGACGACCTCGACGGCGACGCCTCCGACGTTGAGGAAGACGAGGTCCCGGTCTCGATGCTCCGGCCGACCCCGAGGCGCCCGCAAATGCCCCCTCTCCCCGACCTGCGCTTCGAGCAGAGCTATCTGGCTAGCATCAAGGACGCGAAGGGATGGCAGGGCGTGGCTTTCATCACTTTGAGAGATCAGGTGTGTCTTTCGTGGAGTTGTCAGGCGATGATCAGCGTCACGCCACGGATGCTGATGGTCATACGCAGGTGTTCATGCCGCTTGTGCAAGGCATGGTCTGGACGCTCATCGTAGCGGGCTGGCGCTTCGCGAATCGCTCCTCACAGTTCTCGGGTCAGACGGTCGGTGCGAAGATTCGGCGGTGGTGGTGGGAGACGAACAACTGGGTGATACCGACGGATTCGAAGGGGACGTTGAAGGATCAGAAGCTCGCAGCTGATGTCGAGGATTACGTTACGACTCAGCTTTCCTCGGCCGGAGACGACTAGGTCGATGGGGTTGGCGGTCTGCAGCTGTTGAGCATAACGGATGCTTTGAATCCGAGGGAAAACAAAGGTGACCAGGCCTGCAGAATCGGGTATTGTCTGGACGCAAGTGGTTCTCCTACTCGCTCTGCTCTTGGCCGACGAGGAGACAAACCCTGGACGCAATCTAGCCACCCACATCTGCCATGCGGCGGCGAAGCGCCGACCACATATCAGTCCGAGACTCAGCAGTAGATTTCGACCCGAAGGACGGCACCTTCCTGCATTCTGGAGCTGAATGCAGGCTGGGCAGGTTCTCAAGCCGCACTTCCAACGGGTGTAGAGATGACAGTCAGTCGCTTTCCGGAGCTGCAGATTGTCTCGGGGCCATCTCGTGCTGCCATCACTACAAAGTATCGCTTCCTCGAAGCCCGCCATGTTTGGCGGAGACTATCACAAGAGCGTGTTCTGTACCGCATACGTTGATGGTGCAGACTACGGATGGTCTTGTTCGCGATGGCTGCGTGCCCAGCAACGTCCTGACGAAGCCGGACGGCATGGGCAGCACCCGAAGTCCACGCACGCCTTACCTGTCACCTATGTCATGATAGCTTCTGTACACGCGGAAAGAGGCTCTGTGCCATCAGTCGCGCCTATCAGGCACAATGTTAGCCCTCGTAGGGCAGCAGTGCTTTGTCCTCGCGGTACGTTGCTCGTTCACACACCCGTCGACGTGGACAAACGCTGTTCCGGGCCGATAGACGGTCTTGGAGCGGAAAAGCGCCGAGGTCCCCCACCTTTTTCTTCTTTCAACGCCACGCGCCGATTGCGGGCGACGTCAGTGGGTTGTTGTCTCAACAAAACGTGAACAAAACGTCAGGTTAAACGTCCCCGACATCACACACCAGAAAACGGCTCGGCCTATTTCGGTAACTCGCGCAAGCTTCTCATCGACCATCCTATTCCCACCTCACCTCGAGATACCTACCATTCCATCTACAACTATCCCACCCACCTCCTTCTCCGTCGAGTGCCGGTAACAGGCGCCCTTCGAAGTCTTGAGACGGTGAACCCCGCAGGCAGCGAATAGAATCTAGAAATAGAGAATTTTCCCTCCGCCAACTGCCAAGACCCGCGACGGCGATGTCGACCAAACCGGTCTTCGTGGCCACCCATCCGCGGGCGTGTTCGACGGCGTTTGAGAGGGTGAGTCGATCGTCATCCCCAAATCACATGACCATCACTTTCTCCATCATTCCAGCCGGGACTGACATGCTCTCGGTGCACAGGTCTTCATGACCAGGCGTAACAGCCTGCAGACCATCCACGAGCCATTCGGCGATGCATTCTACTACGGCCCGGAACGAATGGGCTCGCGGTTCGAGAACGACGAGAAGGCCAGGCTCGAGTCCGGCTTTGCCGACTCCACTTTCAAGACCATCTTGGACCGCATCGACGACGAAGCTGCCGAGGTGTGCATCCTCTCTCCCAGCCTGCCGTTGTTGTCCAGTGCCTGATGTCGACGCTTGTCTGCTTTTTCGCTTTCCTTGATTGTCCTGTTGTGCATCCGCTCTTCTCTGCTCATCTTGGTGGACGTTTCGCGTTTGGGCGCAATCATCTGCAACGCATTTTGACCTGCATGCACACCCGCCACCATTATCGTTCTGTCGACTCGAATCCGGAGATTGTTCCGTAGTCCATACCAAATGGACTTGACACTTACCCGTCACAGGGCAAGCGCGTCTTCATCAAGGACATCACCTACTACCTCGTTCCTCCGGAGCACCAGCCCGCGCATGTCGCCCCGTCTCTTCACACCATCAAGCGCGGTGTCGGCACCAACGGCGACGTCCCCGCGACCAACGGTGACGCCGGCCACGGGACCAACGCCATCGCGCACGACTCCGACATTGCCGTCGACGGCGTCGACAGCCCGCCGAAGAGTCCCCCTTTCCCGTACCAGACCCCAGCCGAGCCCAGCAACCCGACTGTGATTCCCCGCGAGATCCTGGAGCGGTTCCACTTCACCTTCCTGATCCGCCACCCACGGTACGCCATCCCCAGCTATTACCGCTGCTGCATCCCGCCGCTGGTCGACCGCACCGGCTTCAACCCCTTCATGCCGAGCGAAGCCGGGTACGACGAGCTCCGGAAGCTCTTCGACTACTGCAAGAACACCGGCATGGTCGGGCCCAAGGTCGCCGGGCAGAACCCCGAGGCCGACCGAGCCGACGACGTGTCCTCCCCGACCGAGGGCAACATCGAAATCTGCGTCATCGACGCGGACGATTTGCTCGACGATCCCGAGGGCATCTTGCGCAAGTACTGCAAGAGCATCGGCCTGGAGTTTCGGCCCGCGATGCTGAACTGGGACAACGAAGAGGACCACGAATTCGCTCGGGAGGCGTTCGAGAAATGGAACGGTTTCCACGACGACGCGATCAACTCGAAGGACCTGAAGCCCCGGCAGCACGTAAGTCTTATTCTCCTCCGTCAGCAGTGCCTGTTCAACAAAACGCTGACGACCCCTCGTAGAAGAAAGTGCCGAAAAGCGAGGCGGAGATGTACAAAGAATGGACGGAGAAGTATGGGAAAGACGCGGCCGACGTGATCCAAAAGACGGTTGCGGACAACGTCGAGACGTACGAGTACCTGAAGCAGTACGCCATCAAGACTCCGACGACTGTGGCTTGAAGCCACATAGTAGCCGTCATGAATGGAAGGATGGATGAATGGCATAGGATGGGAGCGACACAGACGGTCTCTTGCTTTCGAGTAACAAAAAGCGATTTTGTATCTAGTTGTTCGTTTGCTCGGTAACGGTCCTTGTCTCTTCCCCAGCATTTGTACATTTGGGTGTCTCTGACCGCCCGTGAGCACGCCATTTGGTGGTTTGCCCAGATCATCGGAGCACGCAATTACAACAAGTCACTCCCAATTTGGCGGATAGGCTGATCTCACAGAAGTGACGGCCCAGATCCATCACCTGATTTATCAAGTACTCGCTCCAGTACGTGTTGTACTGAGATCGGAGGCAGATTTTCGTACGCGGCTTGGAGGGAGAAAGGAGCTATATTTATGGTTGGAGCGAAGGCGAAGTCTGTCACTTAGGGAAGCAGAAACATCTGTGGTTGATGTGGCTAAGAGGAGGAAGAAGATACCGACATTATTGTTGCTGGGCAGAGTATGGTAGTGAACGCCCTGTCTTCGACGACATGTACATACCGTCCATCGCGTTCATCCTCGCTCTGATTGTGAATGGGGCTAAGCTTGTGCGTACAGCTGGTTGATGGATGTATGTACCAAGGTACAGTATGTATGTCAAGTATGTAAAAACCAACAAGTCACAGACAGAACAAACAGACGAGGTATCTCAAAAAATCCCACGAAAAGCCCCACAAACCCATCCGGACGCCAATCGCTAAAGTGGTCAAAATACCAAAACACACCCCGAAGTTTTTCTACAGATTGCCCTCGAAACTTGTACAACCCCACCGCCGTCGGTCCATTACACGGCACTATTACACGACCGTAAATTGTGCCCTCCGTATGTACGGTATAGGAAGAGGCAAAAAGAAAGTTCATCTAATAGCGAAGCTTACCCACCAGGCCGAAAGTATACGCCGCATCTCTCTCCTGCAACCCAATATGGTTAGTCGCCAACTTGAGGACGAACAAGTCAGAGAAGGGGGGAAAAAGACTCACCGATTTCATCTGAACCATATACACCTTCGACCGGGTACCGACGACGCCGCCGACAGCCCCGATGCCGACTTGACCGTTGGCACCTAACGTCTCCTCCCACACGCTGATGGCGATACCCGTGCGCGCCACGCGCTCGAAGCAGCTCTCGCCCAGCGTGACGTCCAACAGCGTCTCGCCGTGACTCTTGCCGCACACCAGCACGCGCTTCTCCAGGCCCGTCGTGCGGGGATTGGCGTCTGGCCGAGGCGGCGGCGGCGGCAGCATGACGGTCAGGCGCGCGGAACCCATGTCCCGCCACTTGGACGCCGTTTCGCGGATGTACAGGCGGATTTTGGCGTTGGTGATGCCGAGCGGAGTGCCGAGGCTGGGGTCGATGGGCATGGCCATCGGGGTCGCGGCGCCGGAGGAAAGGGAGTCGCTGTAGGAGCTGCGCGTGCCCCCTCCGCCTTCGCGCGACGTCAGCGTGCTCTTGGCGATGTTGAAGATGCTGCGGCTGCCGCCGCTGAAGCGGCGCAGGGCGGAGAAGGCCGTGTTCATCGTGTTGACGGAGGACTCGGTCGCGGCGATGGAGACAGGCCGGCTGCCGTTGGAGCGGTAGGTGCTGCTCTTGCGCGAGCCGCGGAACCAGGACGGGCCGGATCCGCTGGTGCGCGCGGCGTTGCGGCGGTCCATCACTTCGGCCCAGTTGCTGGTCGGCGCGGGCCCGCGGGCGTTCTGGAGAGCGATGTAGGTCGGGTTGTCGATGCGGGCGCGGTTGATGAGGCTGTATAGCTTCTCGCATTCTTCCGGACTGCGGGAGCGGAACATCAGGTTGTTGCCGGTTCGGATGAGAGAGTTCGGGGTGGGTGGTGAGCGGATGGAGATGTCGACAGCCGTACCGCGCCGTAACGGCACTAGAGGTGTCAGCTCCAGTGCGACGAGAGGCTTCACGCCTCGCTGCGAAGGGCTGATCAGTAATCCATCGCTGGTGGTCGGCGAGACTGCGTGGGCCTGCGAGAGGTCGAAGGCCTCGATCAGTCCCGGCGTGACGAAAATGCTACACTCTTCAGGATGCAGGCTGTCCCAACTCCCGCGGTCCGCCCATGAAAAGATACATGCGACGGTTTTCGCTGACTGGGCCGCGGTGGCAGGCACAGTCCGATAGGGGGCTTGCGAAGCCGATTCGGAAGGGCCTACGGTGTCGCCACCACCGGAAGAAGACGACGACTTGGGCGGTGGCGGCGGTCTTTGCAACGGACGGACACTGCCGAGATTTCTGAAGTTCTTGAGCTCGCCAATGGTAGACACGGCTTCATCCTCTACTGTCGACTCGGACGTGACGGACTCGACTTCGTCCCCGTTGGACACATCGCTCTCGCTGAGCGACTCAGAAGCCGTCGATGGCTCGTACTCGTGCTTGAGCGGCGATGATGAGCGGCGGTGGCGCTTGAGGAAAGCAGGCGTGAATGATGGCAACAGACCAGAGCGAAGGCCGAGCGACGTCGGTCTAGCCTGCGTTGGCGTCGAAGGCGGCTGCTCTCGCTTCTTTAGGCTCTCCTGGGGCGATACTTTGCGCCGTTTCTCCAGTTTAGCCGGGGCGGAAGCAGGATCGGGATCCGTGCGTGCAGGCGTGAACTCGGTCCGGTGGTGATCGGAAAGCTGTCTGGGAGTACTCGGATGGCTTGACTTGCGCAACTTCGGAAGCGTGGGCATCTCCATCGACGGCACAGATGAGGTCCGGCGGTGCATGCTCGGTCTTTTATGTAGGGCGTCTTGCTCGTTCTCGCTCCCACTGGAGTCATCCGAACCGCGATCTGTTGTCGGCAGCCAGACACTGTACTCCTTTCGTGGAGTCGACACGGTAGAGCTCGCAGTCCAGTTTGACGTGGTAGAAGGTATGTAGCTCGACTTTGGTCTCTCGTGATATCTCGACCTGCCATCATCGTACGCAGACTGGTCGTCGTAGTGCTTGGCGATACGGTTGGCACGGGCGTGGACTTGCTCATACGAGTCTTCCGTCGCAGGCGACGACGGTGTGCTGCGATATCGCTTCGCTTTCGCCCGGCGGAGCCTAGGTGAGGGAACGACGTTCGTCCCACTGTTGACATCGCTGCCCGTCCATCTCTGCGCGGCGGAAGTTGCGCGCTCGCCGATCGGGACATCCACTTCGCTCGGCGAAGGCGGGCGTATCGAAGCTCCCGCGTCCGGTTTGCCGCCGGTCATCATGTACTGACTTCTGAGCGTGTTGAAGCTCGACGTCCTCATAAGCCTTGGGGGCGCAGGTGACGAGCTAAGCATGTCCAGCCACTCGGCGATAGTACCGTCACCGTCGGAAGTAAGCGACATCAGTTCTCTCCATTCGGACCCTTCTCCCAGCATGCCTCGGACCATGGCTACAATCTCACCATCTTTATCGCCGGGGCGCGCCGATACGTAGCTGTACGGGATAGGTGGGAAGAGCAGCCAGCGCCCTGCAGTCGAGACTTCACAGAACAGAACATCGCCAGAGTCGCCACGACCCGGCGCGTCATCCCTGAGGATGATCTCGATCTTGCAAACCAGCTGTTGCCCGCTCGAGTGTACCAGATCCATGTCGAAGTAGTCCCGGGCGCGCACACTCCGGGTCGGATCGATACTGACGCCCATCAACGGTGCCAGGCTACGCGGGTCTCTTGCCCTCGTAGGATCGATTGACGAGGCCACTTCGTCTTCGAGTCGAGCTCGCTCTTCGTTGACACGCTGACGAGCGTCCTGGACCAAACTTTGATATGTGTTCGTCATGTCCTCCGCGGCCGTGGAAGGCTTGACCTGGTCGATGCTCTTGAAGGTCTTGGCGAGGTACTTCAGACGTACAAGCGGTCGCTTCAGAAGGAATGCGACATCCACCCGCTCCCCGTCACCACCCACAAGATCGCCGGTCCCGTCTCGTGGTAAACCTTCGTTCTCTTCAGCGGGCGCCAGGTTGACCACGACATCCTCGAATCCCAGCCGCCACGCTTTGAGATACTGCGAATAAGCTTTCGCAGCGATCGACGCCCACCGGAGCAGGTCGTCGGAGTCATGGAGTGGGATGCGCTTGTGCAGACTCTTGAGTCTCTCGAGCGCCACGCCCATCTCAACGATTGGTTTCGTCACCGCCTGGCCGTCCGGCGACGTGCCGCTGAACAACCGCTTGGACCCTGATGCGTCTGTCTTCTGCAGCACATATGTTAAGAGAACCGGGATAACACCACCGACCAGTGTTCGTAGCTCGCGCTGGTACTTGAGCTCGTCAGTGGTCACTTCGTTCATCAAATCGCCGATAGTCGCAGATTCCGGGTCATGTCTCCGAGTGCGTACGCTACGCGCGGAGACGATGCCCGCCTTCTCTTCTCGCGGCAGTGATAGCACGGAAATCAGGTCGGAGTGCTTGGTCATTCTCCGCTTGAGTGTGGTGCCTTGTCGCCGCGGCACGTCGCTGTCGCTGGCCCGGGACAGGACGCTACCGTCGGGAATGATTGTCGGTTGGTCAGAAGCGTCAGAGGGGACACGGCGCGATCTAGTGCTTGACGGTTCTGTAGAGCCGACGGTTGAGAGCCCCCTGCCGGTACTTGGGAAAGGCCGTGCACCCATCGCTTTCCCCTGCGCGTGCCGTTCCAACCCTGCAGTACTCGTGCTCCTCGCTCCCTCGAAGCTGTCGACAGTCGAAGCGGTTTCGTGTTCTACCCGGTCTTTAATGGGAGAATGCGTAGCTTTTCGGGTGGCAGGCCTTCGTCTCATGACGGGTGTAGTGGGAGGCGAAAGCTCTGTGTTGCCACCCTCGTGCTTGGTGTCTATCGTCTCCAAACTGGGCCGCGATCTTCTTCTCCGTCCACTACTCCTCCGGCCGTTACCGCTTTCATCCCGAGCGTCGCTAGCATCATGGTCCACTCTCGGTTTGGACGACCTTTTCGATATGTCTAATGGTTCCGGAACGACCGAAGCGTCCTTTGACCCCGTGAAAGGATCTTCGGACATCCCCGCAAGCCACCCCTCGATGCGATTACCATACACTTGGGGCGTGAACGGCGCAGCAGGCTTGCTTGAAGGCTTCAACACGGGTTCCGCAGCCGCCTTGACCTTCTCACTTCTCGGCTCCGGCGTCCGCGATTTCCATTTGTTGGCGCCCTTCGGCGTGACTTCGTCGTCGAGTGATCTCCGCGAAGTCTTCTCCCTTGGCGCAGTGGATGGCCGCGGTGGCGTGGTCTTCGTAGGCGACTGGCTCGGCGTGGTGACATCAGTCGACGAGCTCGGTTTGCTGATGGACGAGCCGGCCGTCAAGCTGATCTCCGAAGTGCGCGCGTCCGTTCGGGCGCGCACGCGACGCTTGACGTAGATCTTGACACCCCGGTCTTCATAGTCCGGCGCCGTGGCTTCCCGTTCGCGAGACCGCGATCGCGAACCGGACCGAGAGCGTCGGATCGGTCTCACACGGGCTGCGCCCGGGTTTTGCTCCTCGATGAAATCTTGGACCGACGGAGGCACCTTCAGCCCAACGCTCGCGACACTGCGTCGGACCGTCACCACCGGCTTTGGCGGCGAATCCTTCTCGGACGTCACGTTTTCGGGCCGCGCGGTTCGGTCTTTCCGCCAATGTCCGTCGCTGATCACGCGCTTCTTAGGCGTCGTGGCCTCCTTGACTTCGGCCGATATCTCGATCTGCGGCTTGCTCTTCCGTCGCACCCACGCTTTGCGCCCAAGATCCACCTCACGCGCCGTTCGCGCCGAAGTCGCCATGGGCCCGTTGAGTGTTACCTGTGTGCCGGGGGAAAGTTCTACTGTGCCCTCCTCGTACGCGCCATCGCCCGCTTCATCGCTGGTGGGTACTTCCACCGTCACCTCAACTGTCTCGTCAGCCTTCTTCTTCGTCTTCGTCTTCTTCCCTCCTTCATCCTCTCCCACGATTACGACAACCTCATCCTGCTGTTGCACCACTCCAGCCCCATGATCGTTCCAACCCTGAATCTTGGAAGCAAAGTCCTGCGACTTCCGCTTCGCCAACTTCACGCCCAAGTCGGCATTCGTCTTGTCGGGGGTCTTCTTCGCGGCATTGTTCGGATTCGGAGGGGGCATTGGCACCTGCGGCGGCCCGGACAGCCAGTCAGACATTGTGCGCACCGCATATCGCGCGTTCCAACTGGTGACATCGAACATGGCATGGTTGGCGCACGGTCAACGACGAGATGTCGCGGTCTCCGAGCGCAACCTGACCAACCCTCTTCGCTCGGTCCCGGATCGGAGTCTCCACCACGGGAAGCTTGTACTAACCTTCTAGCCTGCTGCCTTCAGCTGTTATGTTGTGTTCCTCCAAGCCGAAGCCTCTTCTCGTGCCACAGTGGTATACAATCCGCGACTTGTATCTCTTACGTAGCTCGGCATCGCTGTAGCTCGTGCGCTGTTATTTCATCGCAGGTCGTCCGGTCGGAAGTGGTAGCTTCGCCGCGCACTCCCACAGCGTGCCGTCTTACACTGCGATAAGAGAATAATGGGAAATGTCTCGGGCGCGCGACGTGTCGGTAGTCAGAGACAATCTGTGGTGCGCGAGGGTCGGTTGCCAGGATTGTGTAGTAGTAGATTGCCGGGTTGTCAGAAGTAAACAGAGCGAAAGCAGCGGCGCAACCGACGCTTGCATGCGAGAGCGCCACAGAGCTACAGCAGCAAACAAGCTTTAATCCCGGTCCGATCCTCTCTCAACGTGGCTGGCCTGTCTCTTGCTCATCATTCATTCATTCATCACCAGACATCATCAACCCGGCTGCCGATTCTGGAGGACGAGTTGTGATGGAAACGAAGATGAACAATCAGATGAAGATACTCCTCTGCGGCAAATACAGATCTGCGTGCCGCTCAGCTATACACCACCTCTTCTGCGATATAGGGTAGCTCGAGCTTCCCACACTACAGTACGAAACCTTGAAAGAAACCGCTGGCAACATTATTACGTTGCTAGCAAACTTCGATATGTGATGCAACCAGGTCGGATATCGATGCTTCTTGCGATCACCTGCCATGGATGGCCATGCGAGTCGTTGATATATCCCTGGGAGGCAGCTTTTCGATACGACGTGGAACATTGTGCATGACCGTGCCCGTACTGTCGCAGGCTGGAGTTACCCTCCAATACAACAAAAAGAGCTCATTCATATCAACAACAAACACATTGCGAACTATCTACCTCATTCTCCTCCTCCTTTTCCTCAAATTCTCGCTAGCATCATTAGTATAGGAAAGCAACGCTGCAATGCCCAGTCTCGCCCTCTCTCTGTGCGCAAAGAAAATGGTATCATCATCAAATCCACAAGTCAAACAGGCGTAGCAAGAACCTCGGTTTCCACTGCGAACAAAACACGGCGCGCACAGGCTCGGTCGCCCACCATCAACACCCGCACCACCCGCGGACGATAAACGGCAGCTTGCCATGGACGGGGAGAAGAAGAAGCGTGAGGTGTGCTGCTGCTGCTGCTGGTGCTGGGGGCCTTAGCAAAACAAAAGCGGACTCCCGTGACGTTGTCTCAGCGCTCGTGTAGGACCGGTGAAAGCAGGCTCCAACTTATCAGTCACGCCCTTCACGCCTTGCCTTGGCCGCCACCCTTCCCCGACCGCTTCGCTCCCTTCGTCTCACCTCCCGCCTTGTTGTTGCTGTTTTTATATTTGTTATCATCCGGGTGATCGACGATAGCGCCCGACATGCCCATAGCATCCGTGTCCTCGTCGGCCTGACCCTTGCTCACGTCCGAGATCGAAGCTTGGGAATCCTCGACACCAGGACGTGTGGCTTGCGACGCGGCCATGTTTTCGTCTTGTTTGTCTTCGGACTCGTTATTCGTCCCGTGGCCTGGCGGGGGTTGGCTTTTGTTGTCAGCGTTCTTGTTGCCCTCTGCACCGTTGCCCGTGGGGCGATTCGACTCCTCTTCCTTGCCACCTGGGACAACATCATCTTCGGTGCCGGGACGTGTGGCCTGCGAGTCGGCCATGTTTGCATCCTGCTTCTTTTCCGACTCGCTGTTGGCGCTCTGGCCGTGGTGTTGCTCATCATCCTTCGCAGTACTTGATCCATCATTTGCGCTGGCATTCTTGTCCGGCTGCTCACCCTTCACATCGCGTGCCGGCTTCTCCTCCTCCCTCTGCTCATCGCCCGCGCCCAACTTGTCTTGAGACTCCTGCGTCTTCTCTGTCTCTGCTCGCTCCTCCGATTCGCCCTCGTCTCCACCCTTGTCTTTCGTCCCTTCTCGCTCGCTCTTGCTCGGTGACGCTTTTCTCGGGCTACCACTGCCATCCAAAAGCTGCTTGCCTTGCTCCTTCGCCTTTTCCGCAGCGCCCTTGACCTGCCGCTCGAAGCTCGCAACCCTATCACTCACCCGGCGGTCGCTCTTGAGCTTGCCCTCTTTGAGCTTCCTCAAATCATTCCGCAGCTGCTCTTGTAGGTTGTTCGGGTCATTTCGGGCCTTTTCCGTCCCTTCGGATTCCAGCTGAGCAAGCTGATGCTCCGTTTTGCGGAGTCTATCGGCAGCTTCCGACTCGAGTTCCGCGAGCTCGTCTTCCGCCTTTTCGCCCTGCCTCTCGACGACGGATTCGGTGCGTTGCTTGGCATCTTTGGCAGAAGCGGAAATTTGCTTGCCAGCTTGTGAGGCGTTGCGAGGCTTGCCGCGTTGGGTGTAAGCTCTGAAGAAGAATCTTCCGAATAGCACGGTCAATGGGAGCAAGTAGACCAAGTTCAGGTAGATGGCGAATGCTTCACCACTCGTGTCGATGCAGTTGACCCTAGTCCAGTCCGTCCGCCAGCGCGTCTCGTACGTCTGCTCGTTGAAATACTCGATTTTCTCCGTAATGTTCGGTGTCGTGAGCTCGCCGCGGTCGTTTCGCACGCGCTCTGCAACACCTTCTTCGCCTGCGGCACGGAGAAGGAGCTTTTTGATCAAGGCGCCTAGCGTAGCGGACGCGATAGGCGACGCGACCGCCTGCGAGGCTGCAGAGGGGATGGCAGTTGCGGCAGAGCTGACGCTAGAGACCACGCGCTGGACTGTCGATACGACCTGATATGGCGTTGCGATCGGAATGTCGTACTCCACGAATAGGTGAAGCGCTGCGTAAGACGCGCCGAAGACGAATTGAGCGATTTGCAGTGACGTGAGTATGCGCTTCAGGCCTTGCGGCACTCTGTATCCCAGCGCGGAGAATGTGAAGTAGGTGTACTTTGTTCACGTTAGCATCGTGCCAACCTCTACTGTGCTTGTCATCCGAACTTACCATCATAGCGTGAATGATGCTGTTGATGAAGACAAACATCCAGATCGGCGGGCTCATGTACCGGATGCCAGCCCACATACACAGCATCGCGCCGGCGTGGTGATAGGTCTGTAACGTCGCGCTCCTCTTGCCCTTGGCCAGGATGATGAGCGTATCGACGACCTCGTAGAACTTGCTGACGTAGAAGATCCAGCCCCAAAAGGCGAGACCTTCATTCCACAGCCTGCCCACGTCTGTCGGGTCGGGGTTGCCGTCGTAGCCCAGGTGGATCATCGTGTTCTTGGCCTCCCAGATGTTGATCGTGGTATTGAACGTCGTCGCGTCGCCTAGACCCCTTGGCCCGTTGATCTTACAAAGCGCGTCCGCCCACGCAGCCGGTGCATTAGGCGCGTCCCAACCGGGCCAGGTGTGCGTGATCGCCCTCAGCATCGCCACGAACGTCGCGAACGAGTACGCCGCCAAAAGAACGTTGTGCAACACAACGAACCATTGGAACGGCCTCTTCCTCGCAATCCACCACGGCCGGTAGGCGCGCTTCTTGTTGTACGCATTGAACGAAGCGACCAGGATGATGTAGCTCGCAGCGAAGAGGATGGGGATTTCGGAGCGCAAGGCGAAGTTGAAGAGCCAGGGGTCGATGCCGAAGGGCGAGCGAAGCGTCCTCTCTTTGACCGGCGGCGGGAGCGCGTGTGGGAGATCGGAAGGGATTGGCGAGAAGGTCGTTGGCCAGGCGAAGTGAACTGTAGGTCCGGACATGGCAGTGTGCGCTCGCGCGAGCTAGCGATCCCTTGCGTGGTGAGATGACGGTGATAAGCTTGCCTTCGCGGCTCCCCAGAATGTGACAAAGCTGTCAGCTCAAGCGATGCCGAGCTCACAACATCATTGACTATGATGTTGTCGGTGGGGAGAAGAGTTGAGGATTAGGATACGAAGGGTGGTAAGATGTCAGGTATTGATTCAAGGTTGTATTTGCGAACTGTGGCTGGTGCCTGGACCGAGCTCAAAACTTCCGCGCGCGCGCGCGAAAACCTGACGGTGATGTCACCATGCACCGACGCGAGCGAGACGTGTACGAACAAACGAAACGTGAAACCCGTCGAGCATCTTGCCACACTGCAACTGAACCATGGTGTCGAGGAGGTTAACGGTTGTCTTCAAAATGAATCAGTGTGTGTACTCACATCCAATCGGTCCGTGAAACCGTTCACGGTAATTTCATCGATCTATTGTTTCACCAAGGCGCCTTCAAGGGCATAAGCAGAGTGCTAAGTCTCTCATCGACAGCGTTGGAGGAACCACACGCTTAGTAGCACGGGGTTCCCTTCCCCAAGCATACTGTCGTGACAAAGCTTGGGAGGCAACACTGAGAAGCACGGTAATTTACTTGAACTACACAATATCTTGACAGCAGAGCCAGCTCGTTGGGTTGAGAGCCATATTCCTATCGAGCGTTTTATCTGGAAGAACACCCTTGTACTCAAGTAGAAAAGTCCTTCTTCGGTGCCTCGCCCCGTTCGTCGCCTGCGCCATACTTCTTCACCGGCTCCTTGGCCGCACCCTTGTCTTTCTCGAAGTACTTGACCTCATCCGAACTCATGTATTTCACGACGTTGTCCGCCTGCCACTTCTTGAACGAGAAGCCCGCGCCCTCGTGCGAATAGTCCTTGTCGTTGGCCTGATCCTTGTGGTACTTGACCTGAATGAAGTCGGAGTCGACGGTGTCCGGGTCCAAGCTTAAGCTGACGAGGGCGTTGATCGTGGCCGTCTTGGGGATGATCTTGAACGTCCAGCTCTGCTCGTTCTTGAACTGGATCAGGTCCCGGTCGTTCTTGATGATCTCGTAGCGCTCGTTCTTGCTGGCCTTGAACAGCTTCGGCAGCGCGAACCACTGCCCGGCCATCTTGTACCGGTCGTTCGCGTACACGAACTGGTCGTCGTAGACGCAGTCGGGGGTGTATCGCTCCACTCTCTTGATCGTCGGCTCACAGCTGTAGAGGGCGATGATGTCGTCCACGAGCGCCTGGCGGTTGGGCGGGAGCTTGATCGACTTGGATGGGTCGGGGGTGTAGTCCTCGCTGGTGGCGGTTTGTCGGGGCTCGAACTGTTCACCTGGCTTCTGGGACGACATTTTGGTTGAAGTGTGGATAGTGGTTCGAGGTAGTCTATGGTATGTACGCGGAGGATCGGAGATCTGTATGCTTTTCGTTTGAAGATGGGGTGGGTTATGTAGCGCAGAGACGGAGGATATGAGGTGGGAGGACGACGGCGACTATAAGGGATCCTAAAGACCTACCTAGGTAACCGACGGCTCCCCGGGTGACGGCATCGACTCTCACTCTGGTGGCTACATTACTTCATCATCACTTGGGCGACGTCGGTTTGTTGGTCCAGATCACCTGATGACCAATGGCACGATGACGATTTGGGGGGATTGCATTACCTGTCACGTGCCTGTATCTTCACCACAAGATCCAACTCGCACAACGGCTCTTTACACGAGAAACACGAAGGCAATCTTACGCCTGCGTTATTCTTCTTTTAACTCATTGACGGGCATGTTCATCACTGCACCCTTCTCGATTGCCCCAGCATTCACCTCAACAGAGATAGCCGCTGGACCTGGCCGATATTTCGCACCACTGTCTAGCAGGCCATGGTGCACTCCGTTGTCGTCGAAACGAAGTCAAACACGGTCGGTGATGTCGCGATGGGTCGTCAAGATGTTGAGGAACGGCCCTATACCGAGCACTTGAATGGCCTCTTCTGGATCGCCAGACACTGAAACCGATCGCCTTCGTGGTCGACTCCCTGAAGACTGATCGACACGACCATGCCGGAGCGCGCTCGTCGCCGCCCACATGGGTTGTGTCTTTGACATACTCTATACTGTATAGATGTATCTATGTACCTACAACAAAATGAACTGACGAATGACCAACACTGCCATGTCACGTGTTGAACCCCTTGACTGGGCGGGGTCCTGAGTCCTGACACCTTGCAAGCGCAGGGCGTCGCACTACCAGAATTCAGCTCCAACACCAACAGACGCTAGAACAGCAGGCGAAAGAGCTCCGCATACTGCTGAAAAATGCATACATAGATGAGGCGAGACAGACGCGGCACATTATGCAAAGTGGGTTCCGGATTGCGCCATGCTGCAGGAACGGCCTCAACCATGACCGAGGGCGGCCAGGACCTGTAGACAACTGGACGTGGCCCGCATTCTTTTATCAGCAAGCAGCATCTCCTGGACCACAATCGTTTGCCTACTGCTTCATCGTAGCACCACAATTGTGACCAAGTCTCCGCGAGTGCCAGAACAATGGCCTCGTTTCAACTGGATGCGATCCAGGCGCCTGCTCTCACCGATCCCGAGGACTTGAAGGAGCCAACCGTGGTCATAGAAGCTGCTGACGATACCGCCAGCTCGTCACTCGATGACAAGAGTGCATCAACCGAGGAGTCGGTGTATCCGCACCCTACGGATTTCAAGATCAGCGAGCACTCCATTGACCAAGTGCGGAAGCTGCGGGTAGGCAATCTGCCATGAGCCCGGCAAACGGAGCACACATTGATGCGTACAGGTTGCCGTGATTGGAGCTGGTCTGACCGGAATCACGGCGGGTGTTCTTTTCCCAGCCAAGGTGCCTGGGGTTGATCTGACGATTTTCGACAAGAACGCGGATGTGGTACGGCTACCGAACCCCTATAACAAACTTCGTCTAATCTTTGCAATGCGGTAGGGAGGCACGTGGTTCGAGAATGTGTACCCAGGTGTTCGTTGTGACATACCGGCAATGGTCTACCAGTCTACCTTCTCCCCGAACCCGCAGTGGAGCGAAGAGTACGCCCAGGGGCCTGAGATCCGCGACTACTGGCAAAGTGTCGCGAGAAAATACGACGTGTATTCGAAACTTCGGTCCAAGACAGCAGTCAGGGCCGCTCACTGGGAGCCCGACACTGCGCAATGGCGGCTCGAGGTAGAAGATCTGTCGAAGCAAGTTACGAGCACCGAGCGGTTCGATTTCTTGATCCCTGCTATTGGCCACTTCAATCAATGGCGACTACCGAACTATCCGGGAATTGAGAGCTTCAAGGGCTTCCTGCGGCACTCATCAAATTGGGACCCGAGCTTCGATGCAACTGGGAAGCGCATCGCGACCATCGGCAACGGTGCTTCGGGAATCCAAGTCACGACCGCGCTGCGCAAGACCGCCGCGCACGTCGACCACTACGCACGAAGCAGGACCTGGATTGCGGGCGCGTTCAATCCGGGAGCAAAAGATCGACAAGATACGGCCATGCGCTTTACACAGGAGCAAATCGACTCCTTCAAAGATCCGGCCAAGTACCTCGCCTACAGGAAGGACCTCGAAAGCAAGTTCTGGCGCAACTTCGAGGCCCAGCTTGCCGATTCGGAAGTGAGCAAGAACTCGGCTCGCACCTTCACCGAGCTCATGAAGAAGCGGCTGGCGGATCAACCCGAACTGATAGACAAGCTTGTGCCTGACTTCCCGCCTCATTGTCGCCGACTGACACCTGGGCCGGGCTACCTCGAGGCCCTCACAGCACCCAACCTCGACTTCATCCAGACGCCCATCGAGCGATTCACCGAAGACGGCATCGTCACGACCGACGGCGTGCATCGTCCTGTAGATGCCATCATCTGCTCCACCGGCGCCAACACCGACTTCACGCCGCCATTCCCCATCGTCGCAGGCGACCTTGACTTGTCTCGGGACTGGAAACCCGACGGCAAATTCGGATTCCCATATTCTTACCTGGGCACGGGTATACCAGGTTTCCCCAACCTGGTCTTTCTTCAAGGACCCAACCCAGCCGGCGCATCAGGCACTGTACCCCACTCGGTCGAGACGCAAACGACGTACGCCGCGAAACTGCTCCGCAAGGTGGCCACGCAAGGTATCCGGACCATCGCCCCCCTCAAGTCGGCCACGGACGACTTCGTGGACTACTGCGACGCCTTCTTCCCCCGCATGAACCTGAGCCGGAAATGCAGCTCCTGGTCCAACGGCGGCCGACCGGGCGCCCGGATCCACGGCCACTGGCCCGGCAGCGCGGCCGCGTTGACCCAGATCCGCCGGGACCCGAGGTGGGAGGATTACGAGTACACTTACTTGCGGCCGGAGAATCGCTTTGCGTATTGGGGCAATGGGATGACGACTCGCGAGGCGGACGAGGAGCACGACTTGACGTCTTACCTTAAACTTCCCGAAGACAATGATTTGCGCGATCTTCACGAGCGCTGGTGGGATCTATGAGTTTTGCTATACAGCGCGCAGAACTCTCGCATCCGATGATAGATTGTTTGAATGATACAACTCAAGCTGCCATAGGAGAGGCTATGCATATTTCGCCGTAAGCTCCTAACGGATCTCACTTTTCTGAAATCGAAGCCCTTGGAGCAGCATTGCGTCAGGTTTCCGTTTGCGCCAATGTACGTTTCTATCATAAACGAGCGGATGCTGACAACGTCACAGTATGCGCATTAACAAGAGCACAAGATCTTTAGGACCAGAGCCCGCAGAGCCGAAGTACCGTAACAGGCAAATTCCTGGCGTACTGATCTGATTCGGAGGTAAAAGTATTCGCAACCCGATCCATGCGTGAACGTCTAACCTCATTGCTCTACGAATCTCTCAATTTCACACCCAATCACTCACCATCCTCCTTCTTGTCCCTAACTCTGCCAATGCTCACGCCGATCTCTTTCACCACAAACCAAGCCGGTACGATCGAAATCGCCCACAGTCCGAAGTTGAGGTAAATACAACCGACTTCGCCCATGATGGGCACACTAGCAAGTCCATACTGCAACAGGGTCAGCTGACACTCTCACGCCGGACTGACGCGGGTATAACTCACAGAAACCGCTTGGACCGCAGACTCCGTCCCCCGTAGCAAGCCAGCCATGCGCACGATCTCTGCGTCATTCTTCGCCAGGCTCCCGACGACGAAGTACAGGTACATGTAATTCATCTGGAAGCTCATGACCATCAACAGAAACCAAGCGAAACCTCGGCCGAACCCCGGGTCGATCCAGTCATACACCGGTTTCGTGCGATGATATTCCGTGACGACGATCGTGCCCCAGATCCACCACGCACCTTGCAGCGTCAGGATAACGGCGAACGCCCCTCGGCTCCGCAGCCTCGCCGCGATGCGCTTGTTGTCCAGGAACATGCCGAGGAAGTTGCCGGCCGCCATGGCCACGACGCCGGAGAGGAACGAGGCCAGCGCGCGCGCCCGCACGGTGAACCAGAGCCCTTCGAAGGTGAAGAAGACCGATTCGGCGAAGACGGCTTGGGCGATGAGCGGGATGATCAGGAGGAAGCCCTTGCTGACGAACAGCTTCCCCGTAGCGGCCAGTTCCGTCCAGGAGCTCTCGTCCCTCGGGATGCCGCATTTGACCGCTACGCCATCGGTGCGCTGCACTTTCGCCGGTGCCGTGAGCAAAAGCCCTGCAAACGGTGCTGCGGCCTGCAGGGCGATGAAAACTTGGTAAACGCCGTAAGAGACAGATCCGGCCTTGTCAACGTGCACGTCGAGCCCAAGATTGACCGCTCCTCCGAGCACTTGCCCAGCAACGCGGAAGGTCAACCACAAGCCCAAGAACCGGCCCTGGTTGTGCGGCTCCGGGTACGACATCGCGATCGCGGCCTCGGCCATCCAGAACAAACCCGCACCCAGACCGCAGCACGCCGCGCCGAACAACACGCCCCATTCGGTGTGAAAGCGGTTGTTGCAGTACAACCCCGCCGCGTACGGACAATAGCCCGCGGCGCCGAGGATCAACGTCCATCGGATGCCGATGTATTTGACGAACACGCCGGACAGAGCGCAGGTCAGGACCATGAGGCAGAAGGTCAGCGCGTTGGCGGCGTCGACGAGCCAGGGGGATTCCTCGCCACCTCCGCCGAGGGAGTTCATCGCGCCCCAGATGCCGGGAGCGCAGAAGTTGCAGATGCCGAGGATGATGGCGTTGTAGAAGGTCGAGCGGTACCATTTCACGGGCTGTTGGGGGGTGTTTTGGACTTCATGCTCGCTGATCGCTGGGTCGGCTGGGTGTTTTTCGATGTACGGTTTCGTTTGAGACATCGCTGCGTCGTGTCTGGTGCGCTAGACCGTATGTCTTTGAGAAGTCGAGAGACACGATGGGAGCGGAGATGTCCTTTCACTTGCAAAGGACCGCACAAGGCGAAGCTTCGTTGTGAAAAGAGATCGGCGAGAAAGAGGGAGAGCGACGTACCAATTTTTATAACGAATCGTCTCTGCATTTGAAACTCATCCAGATCAGTTGTCAGACGCAGCACGATATGAGTGTACGTTGTCTGCCGTCTCGCACGCCATCTTCACACAGCATGCTGTCAGACGTGGCGTTTTGGGACCAGGCCGATATTGAGCGAGCGGGCTTGGTAATAAAGTCCTACCTCCCATCACTCTCGACGACTCGTTTCAATCCTGAACATGTTTTCTCGTGTCATCTGATTTTCCGACTGGCGACGCTGCTTGGAACGAAGAGCTCATACGCCCTTCCACCACCACCATTCATACGGCGGATGTCGTGATCAACTGCCCCGCCTTTAATCTTCGAGCTTGTACAGTATACACAGCAGAGCCGCCTCAACCCTTCGTCCTGTGCTTTCCAAGTTGCCTCGCGTCAGATGGCGTGCTGTCCAGTGTGATAACGCCATAATTCACCCATGCGAGGTGTTGTTAGGATCTCGGTTCATTTCTGAGCCGACACCGGGTTTGACAACGTCGTACTTTTCTTCTCATGAGTTACATGTGCTCCTGACAAAGTCGGTTCCACGCAGTGACGGACAAGAGAACAGGCAACAGGTGTCATTCACAAAGGACGAAGGTCAAACGTCGGAACGATGGGTTCCATTCAGGCCAATGGCTCATCAGACAGCCCACGACGCTGGATCATGAATGCTTTTGCCATGACGGCTCCGGGCCATCTCGCGCCAGGTACATACACATGCCATCCACTCTAGCCCGATAGGCGCACGCGGTAGAGACATTGACTGCTGTGAGAAAGGTCTATGGAGACATCCCTCCCAAGAAAAACAAGATCTCGCCCACTGGGTCCGCGTCGCGAAGATACTCGAGGATGCCAAATTCCACGGCATGTTCTTCGCCGACGTGGTAGGCATCTACGACGTCTACGGCGGCATTGGCCCGGCCCTCAGATCCGGTGCGCAAGTCCCGATTCAAGACATCAGCCTTTTGATCTCGGCGCTGGCGTACGCCACGACGAACCTCTCGTTTGGCATCACGACGTCGACCACGTATGAGAACCCGTACGCGCTGGCCCGGAAGTTCGCGACGTTGGATCATCTGACCGATGGCCGGATCGGGTGGAATATCGTGACGAGCTATTTGCAGAGCGCGGCCGAGTCGTATGGTCTGGATCAGCAGATCGAGCATGATGAGCGCTATCGGATGGCGGACGAGTTCATGGAAGTAGTGTACGTGCTGTTGAGGCCAACAAGGCCGCAGTAGGTGGACGAACGAACTGATCACGTCTGCAGGTATAAGCTCCTCGAGGGTAGTTGGGATGACTCTGCCGTGGAGGCGAACAAGTCGACTGGTGTGTACACCAACCCAGATAAGGTTCGGAAGATCAACCATGTCGGGTACGTCTTCCTCCTGCATGATAGCACTGCCCGCGAGCTAATCGATCCGCAGCAAGTATTACAAATGTGCAGGGCCGAATCTCGTCGACCCGTCACCTCAACGCACCCCTTTCCTGCTTCAAGCCGGAGCTTCCAAAGCAGGCAAGACCTTCGCAGCGACCCACACCGAAGCCATGTTCCTTCCAGGCATGGTGCCGGAGAAAACGCGCGAGATCGTTGACTCGATGAAAGCCCTGCTAAGCGAGCACGGGCGAGGGGAGAACGACGTCAAGTTCATCGCTGGTATCTTCATCGTCGTGGACGAAACCGACGAAAAGGCGCAGGCCAAGTTCGAGGATCTGTTACAATACGCCGACCTCGACGGCACCGCGTCGCTGTTTGGCGGCTGGTCCGGCACCGACTTGTCCAAGTTCTCCGACGATGAAGACTTTGCTTTCAACGGCCCGCCTGCGATCCAGAGCATGATTAACGTCTGGACCGCCACAGTCCCGGGGAGTGCAGGGCTCAAATGGACCAAGCGACGAGTGCTGCAGGAGCTCGCCATTTCGGGCGCACACGCGAAAGCGGTCGGCAGCCCGCAGACGGTGGCGGATACTTTGCAACGGTGGGTGGACGAAGCCCATGTCGATGGTTTCAACATCAACTATGCGACGACTCCGGGCACGTTTGAGGATCTGATCACCTATCTGTGGCCTGAACTGCGGCGCCGTGGCGTCCTGCAGACCGAGTATGCCGGTAAGACGATGCGAGAGAATTACCTGCGAGACGGGAAAGGACCGAGAGTCAGGGACGGGCATGCGGCGAAGAAGTACGTCCACCTGTAGGTTGGATGTTGTGACGGGACGCCATTTAGAAACAGCTTGCGCATCTACGGGTATCCATGTCTGCCGTTAGCGAACGAGCTGGTCTGCCTGAAGCGACTTGCCCTGAAGTCGATTTGAAGCACTTCTTTCACGAACGACTCGGTTTTTATTCCACCAGCGGTTTTCCGTAGAATGTCTAATGCGTCATAATGTCGAGAGCCGACCGCTGCGAAATCTTGGGAACTGCATCGTGCGATAGTGTACTTCATCTAACCGCCGGGTTTCGGCTTCGAGCTCATAGGTATTGGTGGTGGTATTGGTGCAGCAGAACCATCACTGCTCTGCTGCCGACTGTCACCGCTGACAAGCGAGCTCTTCTTCTTCGGTGGAGGAGGTGGCGCTGCTTTCTTACCAGCAGCTATAGCAGCAGCCACTGGTGCCTGCGCCTGCGATGCCTGGATACCAGATCCAGCGTTCATGCGTGAGAAGCGCTGCTGCAGCTCGCTCAGCTGTCCGCCATGCCCCTGCTGCGCTGCCGGAGACCGCGGGGCTGTCGCGTGCTCTGTGCCGCCGATGCCGAAACCTGGGACAGAGATACCGGCGTGTCCTAGCCGACTGACAGAGTTTTGATTGATGAAACCAGTTCCCGGCTGAGGGCGCGTTGCTTCGCCATAGGTTGGTGGAGGAGCCGGGGTGAATTCTGTAGGGCTCTCCGTCATCCGTGGCGGAAGTGAAGGCGGTGGTTTGGCAGTCTGTTGACGCGGGGGCAATGCACCCGGCGCGTTCTGCCTCGGAGGTAGACTGGGAGAGGCAGTCCTTGGAGGGAGACTGGGTGAGGCTGTCCTCATTGGGCTAATGCTGCCGCCGCTCACCTCTCCATTCGCACGTCTGACAGGCGGCTTCGGCAGGTTGTCCGTTCGAAGTCCTGTGGTATCGGTTCTATACGGCCCGGACGGCGGCTTGGCTTCTTGCTCTTGCACTTGCTCGGGTGACTGTAGCTGTTGTTGTTGCGGCTGCCGCGGTGGTGCAGGCACAGGGACAGCGCTTCTTGATGGTGGACCGCCTGGTGTACTTGCGCTTGAAGCGCTCGGATTCTGCGCATCAGGGTAATAGGCACTATGCTTCGGCGGTGGAGCGAAAGAGGCTGGATCCTTCAGACTCGCCAACGGCGTGCTTTGGTGATCGCGGGAACTCTCGTATGGGTCGGCCTTCTTGCCTGTCGCTATGCCCTTGAGGTCTGACTTCCAGCTCTCGCGGTGTATCGGACTGTTGTTGGATGGGTGCCAGCCGCCTTTTGCGACGCCTTTTAGCTTGTCCATGATTGCCTGTCTGGATAATTGATGGGAACACAGATGGAAGGGAGGTGGTCGAGCAAACGCCCCAAGTGTGACATGTGAAAATCGGGGATGACGCAGCCTGGACATCACGTGCAGTGCGGCGCGCATTCAGGAGGAAATATTATTTGTTTGTACACCAGCTACAGTTATCATAGGGGCCCAGCTCTCGTCAATCCCGTCGAATTCCGATTTCGAAAGTGAAAAACTCGTCTCGCTCAAACGCTTTACAAAAGAACAATCCAACGCCTTGCCTGCTACTGTGTCCCGCTGCAAACCGTCGACCGCATGCCATCAGAAGCAATGAATGTACTTCAAACAGGCTCCTGCTCCATCTCCTGTGCATCGCTCTGAATCACAAGACTGCCACTTTCATTCGGTCTCATTCCAATCAATGCGCTGTTTTCCATCTCGCTCGTCCTCGTCAGTGGCGGCAACCTCGACCACAACAGTCTCGGATACGCCTTCCGTACCCCATTGCTTCACCTCTACCGCGGTAGCGTTGAGGTCCGATAGCGACAAGCCTGGATGGAGTTGATATGCCAGGCAAGCCTCTTCCAGTGGTGCAATCGCTCCAACTTCTTCGATACTCGTCCAGTTGGTTACATTGCCCATCCCGAACGAAAGCGCCACTAGGGCCAGAAAGAAGATGACTACGTTCCTCCGGTCTCGCGCAAGAAGGAGGATGTAGTTCTTCATTAGCACTGACAGTGGGATCTCTGACGGTCGGTAGATCTGTGGCAGATCCGTTACTGCTGACTTGGATGGGTGTTTGTCGGTCTTCGCCAGAAGATCGCTGAAGTCTGGCTGCGAAGGCGCCGGACAATCATGCCGATGGACAGGATTTGCTCCCGCCATCCGCTCTTGTACCTCTCCATCACGCTTTGCGCGCTCTTGAACCGAGCGCCGCTGTTCGTCAAAGGTCGCACACGCCTTCTCATCCTCCGCGATGACCCTCGCCCTCTCTTCCACATCATACTGCTCTTGCCTGGCATCCAGCCTCTTCTGCGCATCATCGCTTATGAACGGAAGAATCTCAACATCCACCCTCTCCATCTCCGACCACGCCGCTGCCCAGGCTGGAGCGCGCATCAAGCCGTTCGCGGCATACACCTTGACAGTCCATTTCCCCCTGCCGCCCGCACTTTTCGCATCCCGGAGGTGATGATGGCAGACACTGCAAACTTCACCATCCGCGCTCTCCGTGCCTGAACCAAGCCCAGAGTCACTGTCGCCAATCGTAGATACAGAGCTTGTCGAATCTCGGGCATGCCCACGAAAGTGCCCACACTTATTCAGTCTCTCTTCCCTCAACTCCAGCGCCTCCAGTAACCGCTCTTCCAGCAGCTCATACTCCTCCCTCGGATGCGGGATCAGGAGGCCTCTCTGAAGTAGCGTCTCCGACACCTTCCCTTTCAACACTCTCAGCTGATCGAAGACTCTCTCTGGCAGGATCTCCTGCATCGCTTCCGCGCTCCACGGCAACTGTATAGCCAAGAGCGTGACATGCAACAGTACAAGTGGGTATTGCTTCGCGTTCGATTCTCGTCGTGTGTGCTTGCTTTCGACGCTGTCGTGCCTCCGTGACCGTGGACTGCCGTGGGCGTTCACTGACGAGTGCATCGATTGCGGTGTCCCGGCTCTTGATCGAGAGTGCCGCAGGATGGATTGTCGCGGGCTACGCGGGCTGAAGGGCGGAGGGGAGACCATCTGCATCCGACGTACCGACTCGGGACGCATGAAAGATGGGCGTATGATCGGCGGTGTGTATGGTTTTTGCTCGTTGTCGGTTTGGTCAACCCATTCCGGAAGCGAGGAGACAGAGGTCCTTCCCGTGATCGCAGAGACGCGGCGCTGGTCATCCGCATGTTCATCTCCTCCTTGCCATACATTGCACAGCCCATCGCGTTGCTTTCCATGCTCATTGTCGCATTCTCTTGCTACCAAGTCGCCCAGATCTTGTGCGGGACGCCCGTCGGCCTGAAACTGAACGTCTGCCTCTCGCACAGCATCATCAAACGAAGGTTGGTATGACGAGTCGGGTGTTGGAATGCCGGTATCCTCGTAGATCGTGAACGGGTGGTTCTGGCTTTTGCTCACGCGTGCCATGTGCGCGAGGAATGCACCAGCAGGCTGTCTGTTCGTCACCAAGTCATGTCTTTCGGTTTTCCTTGATTAACTTGCCTCGTGTTCGCAAGGTTGACCATCAATCGCGAGCTTGTCAGTCGATGTCTTGGCAAACACTGATGGCTGCTGTGGCAACGGCTGAGTTGTCACGTGATGTGGACATCAGAGTGCTAAAGCATGAGATCTTGAATGCCATGAAACGGAAGACAGCATTGTTTGCGACACAATTCAAACCAACATTCATGAACTATATTTGGAGTCGCTACCAATCTCGGGCCCTAGCGAGCGCGCGTTGCTCGAAAGCACATGTCGCACACAGTCGCCGCGAATGTCCTGCCCACCGCTGAGAGATGCGACTCACGCGTCCACCCACTCGCCGCCCAACCACCTGTTCAGCATGTCCAGGCTTGCCACCGGTTGATCATGCGGCACCATATGGCCACCAGCATGTAGTCTCATGAAAGTAAAGTTTCCGGCGCTCTTGACGGCACCGATCTTCGTGCCGTCGTCCTGCAGCTTCAAGTCATCGAGCGGGGCCTTCGCGTATTTGCTCTGACCAGGCCACTCGAGCTCTACAGTCCACGCCAGATTGCCGAGCCAGTTGCAGATGAAGTCGGCGTCACCCGCGTACACAAGCACCGGGATCTCCTTCAAGATACCAGGCACCAGACGGTGGAAGGGCTGCATCCAGTCGCCTTGAAAGAGGAAGTTGCGATTGATGTCGAAATTGCAGGAGTCGTACTTGTCGACTTCCGCGCCGAGGGCCTTCATAACATCCTTGCGATTCAGGTACTCCTGGATCCAGTCCAACTCGTCATAGCACAAGTTTCCGCCCTTGCACTTCTCGCGGACGTCATATGGGTTCTGGCCAGTGCGCTGGTATGGGCCGATGATGGCATTGTTGCAATAAATCGATGCTGGTACACACGACCAGACGGACTCGCTGTTGTAGCAATTCTGAATGAGAGACTGGCAGCGTGGCAGAGCGTTGTCCATGCTAGTGCACTCCTGTGGGCTCAAAACTGCAGGCCAGCCCCCGTCACCACAGGCCATCGGGCGGTAGTACTCGTACTGGGTGAGGCCATCGGTCAGACCATTGCCGATAAGGACAGATTGAAGGTTGATGTTGCGCTTCTTATGCGAGAGGATCTCGGAAGCAAAGACAGGAATGTAGTGACCTGCGTAGGATTCACCGGAAATATGGAAGTCCTGGTGGGCGTATTCTGGGAATTGCTTGAAGAAAAGAGTCAAGAGTGCGTAGACATCCTTTCCAGCGGCAATGGTGTTGCTGACGCTAGAGCCGGAGTAGGAGTAACCAACGTTGACAGGCTGGTCAAGGAAGATGACGGAAGCGTTGGCGTTCCAGCTGCTGGGGTTGAATTCGACCTTCACATCTTTGTTGATGAAAGATGGGCCGAGTTCCATGAACAGGCCGGTGAGAGAGGAGCAGCCTGGGCCGCCATTGAGCCAGAGCAGAACAGGGTCATTTGCAGGATCGTTGCGTGACTCGAAGAACCAATAGAAGAGATGCTTGTCGTCCTCCTCGTTATCGAGGTAGCCGGAATATTGCTTCACTTTGTCCACGCCCAAGCTCTTCGGGTCGACTTTCTTGGTGCGCAGGTTGAACGCTTCCAAGTTGCCGTCAAGCTCACGCTCTTGCTCGCCCTTGCTGTTGGTGACCCACACATCCTGAGTCGCTTTGCCGGAGGTGATGTAGTCCCACTCCTTGTTTTGTTTCTTGGTGTGTGGTTTAGGCGAGCTGAAGAACGACGCTTGGTTCATGGCCTCTGGGAACATGAGCGCGACCTCATCCCAAGTTTGGCGCGCCTCTTCGGTAAGATGCTTGAGCTCGTGCTGCAGGTTCTGCAGTGGCTTCGTCCACGACGACGCCTTGTCGCTGGCGGACTTCAAAGCTTGGTTGACGGCTTTAGGCGCCACAAGCGGCTGCTGCTGTTGTGGTACGGCGGCTGCAGCTGCTCCTATAAGGAGCGCTGATGCAGCGACCTTCATGGTGTTGGTCTTCGGGTGGTTGGAGATCGGATCAGGCAACAGAATTGCCGCAAGATAGGCTTAGGTGTAGACTGTGGGAACAGAAGGAGAGAAGTGATCGAACCCGAATTGTTGTGCGGGATGCCCTGAAGGTCCAAAACGGTGAGGTGGCGATGGAGTGGAAGGAAAAGGAAGGCTGGGAGGGCGAGACTATGTAGTCATGAGACATGTGAGGCAACAGGATGATGACTTGGCCTACAACACACGCGCGAGGGACTGGAGCTTTGACCTCGTGACCCGGCCACTATGACGGCGAGGGGCGGCTCCTTATCTAAGCGTCAGGTGCATTCGCGGAGAGGACTTCCTTGGCGTCGATTCTGCCTTGAGCTTCCTGAAACGGAAGTCAAAATTTGTTCAAATCCAGATACTTCGATCCTCACGCCACCGTCCTTGTGCAGTGAATATGGCCAGCAAACACGCTCTCGAAGCGGACGAGTATCCCAATAAACGATCTCGTTTGGATGGAACAGACGACGTCGTCACTGGCCCATCGCAGGCCGATCAGGAGCGCAATGTCGGAATCACAGCTTTTGTCTCGCCCAATGCGCCTGGATTTCGCTGCGTTGTGAAGCAACGATACACGGACTTCTTGGTGAACGAAATTTTACCGGACGGGCGGGTGCTACATTTGACAGATCTGCCAGAGGCGAACAAGAAACCACAGAAAGAAGTCAAATCGCCTGCTGAAAATGGCGCGCAAGCACCGAGTGCCAAGCCGACAGAAGTGCCTGAATTGCCCAAGCCGAAGACGCAGTCAGAGCCGGATCGTGAAGCCAAACCCTCAAAGCAGCAGGAACCGCAGGTTGAAGTACCAGAGCTTTCCTCGGAGGACCGGACCACTCTCGAAAATGTCTTTGGCCCCTCGACTACGAGTGGCATCATCGACCTGCATACTGCCGTTGTCAAGAATCCACACCGCAAACCGAGAGACCACCCCACCATCAAGTCCGAACCATTGGCAGAGAAGTCCAAGCGCACAGAAGCTCACATCGCCATCCGCAAGATCTTCAGGTCTAAACTCGAGACTGCTACTCTTCAGGATCAACCTGGCGTCGTATCTGTTAGAGCAGCGCCAGTCAAAGGTCAAAACAATTCTCGCAGTCAGCTGAACAACGAAGGCACGAACGGCGCCTTCCAGAAAGGCAAGCTTGGGTGGGAGGAGCTGGGTGGCGAATACCTTCACTTCACCCTTTACAAGGAGAATAAGGATACGATGGAGGTTCTCTTTTTCATTGCCTCGCAGCTCAAGGTTGCGGTCAAGAACTTTCAGTTCGCCGGCACGAAGGACAGGAAGGGTGTCACAGTGCAAAAAGTTGCCGTATTTCGGATTCATGCGAACCGGATCGCGGGTCTAAACCGAATGGCGAAAGGATGGGCTGCGGGCGGCCTTGAGTATAAGAAACACGGGCTTGAGTTAGGCGAGCTTTTGGGGAATGAGTTTGTGCTCACATTGCGCGACTGTCACATTGATGGCGAAGACAGCATGAACTCCACGACCAGACTGGAAACAGTAAAGCATGCCCTTCTACAAGCAGCAGAGTCCTTCCACGTGCAGGGTTTCCTCAACTATTACGGTCTCCAGCGTTTTGGAACCTTCAGCACAGGCACGCACGTCATTGGAATGAAAATGCTGAAAGGTGACCTGGAGGGGGCCATTGACTCCATTCTCGCGTACTCGCCCAGTCTTCTTGCCGAGAACCAACCCACGGGCTCTACCTCCAAGGTACCGCAGGACGACATCAATCGCGCCAATGCCATTCGAGTTTGGCGCGAGACAGGTTCGACGAGTGACATGATGGACAAGATGCCCAGACGGTTCCAAGCCGAAAGCGCGGTTATGCAGTATCTCGGCAAAAGGGAGAAACGCAGTGGCAGAATGGCGCAAGCAGGAGACTGGCAGGGCGCATTGATGCAGATCCAGCGGAACCTCAGGTTGATGTATGTCCATGCCTACCAATCGCGGGTATGGAACACTGTTGCCAGTAAAAGGTGGGAGCTATTTGGCAGCAAAGTGGTGGAGGGCGATTTGGTGATTGTGGGCGGGAAGGACGACGGTGATGTGGGCGGGAAGGAGGAGATGGATCAAGATGGCGAAGTCATTGTGCACCCTGCTGCGGACGACAGTGCGCCGAGTGCTGAGGATAGTTTCACTCGTGCACGCCACCTAACACGGGAAGAGGCGGAGGGCGGGAAGTACGATATCTTCGACATCGTCCTCCCACTGCCCGGTTTCGATGTCCTGTATCCGGCGAACGAGATTGGCAAGTTTTACGAGGAGTTCATGGCTTCCGAGGAAGGCGGAGGGCTGGATCCACACAAGATGCGTCGCGCGTGGAAAGACGTGTCGATGTCGGGCGGTTATAGAAAGATGTTCTCAAAGCCTGGCAGGGGGTTTGACGTCAGCGTGAGAGAGTACGAAGCCGAGGACGAGCAGTTGGTGGAGACGGATTTGGAAGGATTGAAGAAGAAGGAAGCCGAGCGAATGGACGAAGGTGGAGTCCAGACTGGCGAGGAGGTCAAGGCGAATGGTGCAGAGCCGCATGGAGACCGGCAAAGGAAGATTGCATGCGTGCTGAAATTCCAGCTGGGCAGCAGTCAGTACGCCACTATGGCGCTGCGCGAGCTTACGAAGGGTGGCGCGATGGGATACAAGCCTGAATTCTCGGCGGCAAGATAGAACGATATACCACATGCTCTGTTATTCACATGGAGCACGGAAGGCGTCAAGCACAGCTGTTGACATACGCGTAGGTGGAGGATACCGTGAAGCAGTCGGGACTCGAAGAGGAGGAGGGTGGTGTTGTGGTATGGGACGCTCTTGGTTAAAGCGACCCATGTACGCTGAGCGCGGCGGAGAGGATACCCGGATGCCTATTGTGGCGAGCAGGGTGGTTGCCGGTTGCCGGCTAGCTAGGGGGAGACGAAGCGCTGTAGGCATTGGGAGAAACTGAGAGGCGGCGAAGCGGGCCTCGAACTTGGAAAAATCATCACTGGACGACGTCTTGTGAGGTCTTTCTCTGTGACCTCGATCAAGCGACCGTAACGTACTGCCGCCAATGAATCACCGTATTAGGGGCAGATACGTGTTACATGTACAGATCTCTGCCGCTTTTGCATCATTAGTGGCGCCCACTCGACCCCTTTCGGAAAGGGCGGACGTGCAGGGATGCCAACGATATGAGCTGCGGCAGTGGTATCTTCATGCTTGTGTGTATCGTAGCAGTTGAATGCGTGTAGTCATGGTGCCGATTCAATCAGAAGTTCAGATCGTATCATCGTCGTTGGCAGCCATGGCCTGAAGTTGAATCACAGAGGTATGTAGTCACGGGACAGAGTGATATGAATACATGTATCAGATGGCCCAGCCAGGCTCGCTTAAAAAGCGTTATTATCAGCGTGTATTTCTTATCAATACAGTACATATGCAGCGGGGAGATCTCAGGCTAATGTAAGCGCTGCTGGGCAACGTCATTGGATGCGCCTACTGCGATCTAGCGATATGGACGCGCGGGATCTCCACGCGCTTGCCCTGGGACTTCCCTGGAAAAGCATCGCGAGCTTCAACTGGTTTGTTGGAGCCATGCTGGCCCTTGCCTATCCCCCTATTAACTACATACTGTATCCCATCCTTCACTTCACCCCCCATATATCACCCGCATCGACGACGACCACAGTCTCCGCACGCATAACCTCATCACTCCCGCATCTGCTTGGGCGTTCCGGCATTCATGCTCTCCCGATAGCCCACGCCGAGCACCTCTGCTGCTGCAAAGGCCAGCGTCGTCCACCATGTCGGACCCAGCGACGCCCTCGGGCTGCAGTGGTTCCGGCCTCGATCTCCTCACCTGTGGCTCCGGTGCAGCGGCCGGAGGCGAGAACCAGACCTTCGACACGCTGCTGGCGGCCATCGCGGGTTCGTTTGCCTCGTTCGGCGCGCAAGTGGCGCTCTTCCTGCTCCTGCGCATGAAGCTTTCACGCATCTACCGACCCCGATCGTACCTCGTCCCCGAGAAGGAGCGAGTGGCACCGCCGCCACCGGGGTTCTACCAGTGGCTTGTTCCGCTGTTCACCACACCCAACCTGGCCTTCATCCAGAAGTGCGGCCTGGATGCGTACTTCTTCCTGCGCTACCTGCGAATGCTGCTCAAGCTCTTTCTGCCAATAGCATTGGTAGTCTTGCCCATCCTAATGCCCATTAACCGCTACTCCGGCAACGGCTCTGCGAGAGGGCTGGATCTGCTGTCCATCTCCAACGTGGCCCCCGAGCATGCCGGACACAGGTTGTGGGCACATCTGCTCCTGGCCATTGGCGTCATCATGTGGTTTTGCTACGTCATCTACAAGGAGATGCGTGGTTACATCCGAGTGCGCCAGGCCTACCTCACGAGTCCACAGCACCGCATCAGAGCGTCTGCGACTACCGTCCTCGTCACGGGCATCCCACGGAAATGGCTGACTCTCGAAGCACTCAACGGTTTGTACGATGTGTTTCCGGGAGGCATCAAGAACATTTGGATCAACCGAAACCTGGATGAGCTCGCCGACAAAGTGCAAAGACGCGATAAGATCGCGCAGCAGCTCGAATTGGCGCAAACAAACCTCATCAAGACGTGCCGCAAGAAGCACGAAAAGTCGGAGCAGGAGAAGTCGAAGGAGGCCGGCATGAAGAAGAGCAGCAAGCTCGAGCTGAGGAAGCGCAGGACAGATGAGGACACAGCGGCGGAGCAATTGGCACAAGGGGACGGCGTGAGCGCTGGAGATCAGCACAATACTCCGCACGGTCTACAAGACGTCCTTCACCAGGCCGAAGAGCAAGAAGAGCGCCGTCACGAACACGAGGAGAAACTTCATGGACATGACCACCCACTCGCTTTCGTGAGCCAGGGCCTTAATAGGGTCGGCCTTGGGGCCGTGAACCAAGGTATTGGCGCCGTCGGCCAAGGCTTGGGTATGGTCGGTCGGGGTGTTGGAGCCTTTGGCCAGAAGGTCGTCGGCGACGTCGACGCTGGCTTCCACAGGGCTGGTGACGAGTTCAACCATGCCGCGGATGCTGCAAATGTGGGAGCCGGTTTCGCAGACGATGATGCGATTTATCGACAATCCGCTTTCAGCAGTGATGGCGCGCCGACACCACCTCCGAGGACACCCGCCAAAGAGCAGGATGCTAGGCCGGGAGCTGCAAAAGATAGCCGACCCGGTACTGCACAGCCAGAGGGACCCTTGGACTCGCCTGGACGCAAGCCGCACCCTTTCTCTGCATCTCCGACTGCCTACAATGATAGACCGAATGGCAGTCCATCGAGCGATAGGACCCTAGGAGGGCCGGACATCAATGTCACCAGGCCGTCCGTCGAATCCAAGCCGAAGTCAAGCATGCAGATTGAGCTCCCACGTGATCATCAGAGCCCGAACAACCTATGGAGATTCTGGAGAAACAACGACCGTGGGTTAGACATGCCATCACCTCAACCACATACAGCGGAGGAAGACTCCTTCCCTCTGCAGGCACACGCTGTGGCGGCTACGGGCGGTCCGGATGTTCAGCACAATCCGAACCAAGCAATGTCGGGGAGCAAATGGTCAAGGAAGCTGGCTTTCTGGAAGAATAGTGACACCGAGGAGGAACCTAAGGAGCAATACCCGGACGCGATCAACAAGGAGTGCGATGAAGACCTAGACGGCGAACCGCGTTGGCGGCGTTTCATCGAACCTAAGGACCGCGAAACCATGCGCCTACCTCTGGTGAATCAATCATGGTTTCCCGCCATTCCTTTTGTTGGCAAGAAGGTCGACACCATTTACCACCTTCGCCGCGAACTTGCGCGCTTGAATCTGGAAATCGAAACTGATCAGAATGACGTGGAGAAATTCCCCTTCATGAACTCCGCTTTCATCCAGTTCCACCATCAGGTCGCAGCCCACATGGCTTGCCAGGCTTTGAGTCACCATGTCCCGCAGCACATGGCCCCACGTTTGGTTGAGATTGCCCCTGACGACGTGATCTGGGACAACATGTCCATCAAGTGGTGGGAACGATACGTCCGCACTGCCATCGTCCTGATTGTCTGCGCGGGCATGATCATCTTCTACGCCATACCAGTCACCTTCACATCCCTCCTTTCGAAAGTTTCCCTCTTGGCGGTCACTTACCGGTGGCTCGCTTGGCTCGCGAGGCTGCCGCCAGCCGCGATCTCCATCATCCAAGGTCTGCTTCCGCCCATCCTGATCAGCATCATCCTGGCGCTTGTCCCGGTCCTCTTTCGGCTCTTGGTCAAGCAGCAAGGCGTGCCGACCGGCACCAATAAGGAACTCGGCGTGCAGGTCTGGTACTTCGCGTTCTTGTTCATTCAGGTCTTCCTCATTGTCACGTTGACGGGCGGCTTGACGGCCTTCTTCACCAGTCTCGCCAGCAACCCGGGACAGATTATCAAGACATTGGCGACTAGCTTGCCGAAGGGTGCCGACTACTTCTTCTCATATCTTCTTGTGCAAGCATTGTCCAACTCTGCTGGCGCACTGCTGCAAGTCGTGTCGTTGCTCAGCTGGTTCCTACTTGGTCCAATCTTGGATTCGACGCCGAGGGCGAAATGGGCAAGGCAGACCGACCTGTCTAATGTGCAGTGGGGCTCTTTCTTCCCGCCTTTTACCAACTTCGCGGTGATCGGGATCATTTACTCCGTCATTGCGCCGTTCATCTTGGTCTTCATGCTCATCATCTTCAGCTTGTTCTGGGTTGTGTACCGCTACAACGTCCTGTATGTCTATCAATTCCGGAACGACACCGGAGGCCTACTGTTCCCTACGGCGCTCAACCAACTGTTTACCGGCGTGTACGTGCTGGAGATCTGCCTGGTCGGATATTTCTTCATCGCCAGGGGCCCGGGTGGCGGAGCAGTCTGCATTCCGCAAGCTGTCATCATGCTCGTTGCACTGGTGCTCACTATCATGTATCAGTGGCAGTTGAACAACTCCTTCGACCCTCTGTTTCGGTATCTTCCCATCACCTTGGAAGATGAAGCTGTCATTCGGGACGAAGAGTTTGCCCGAGCGCAAGCTAGCAAGTTTGCACCGTTGCGGGCAGGAGAAGCCGACGAAGCTCATCCGGACGATCAAGATATACAGGATATGCTTGAAGACCGGGAGCAGGCGGAAGAGGATGCCGACGATGCTGCAGAGGAGAAAGAGAGGCGAGAGATCCAGGAGCACAGACGCAGCAGCCACCTTCGCGAACAATCTCACCCTCGGGATCCGCCGCCGCTGTCCTCAACGCCAACCAAAGCAGGTTCTTGGCGTCAGCAGACGTCCTCGCCCACGCCGGCATGGAAGACGGACCGCTGGCGGAAAGCTGCGCCGCAAGCTGCCTCCCGTCTCCGCCACCTAGCGGGCGGCAGGCAAAGCGAGAAGCCCACGGCCACGGACGTCAACCCGCAGGACACCATGCAAGACCTCGAGGCCCAGCACGCCGTGGGCGACGTCCTCTTCTCGGGCTTCGCCGACGAGCTGGAAGACCTGACGCCCGAGGAGCGCGACACGCTCGTGCGCTACGCCTTCCAGCACTCGGCCCTCCGCGCCAAACGGCCCGTCGTCTGGATCCCGCGCGACCGGCTCGGCGTGAGCGACGACGAGATCAAGCGGGCCGAGCGCATGAGCACGGTCGAGGTGGACGAGGGCGAGAAGGGGCGGGTGGTGAAGAAGAACATCTGGATAAGTAACGAGGGGACGGCGTTGGATGGGAAGGGTCGGGTGGTGTTTAGGAGGAGCCCGCCCGACTTCAGTAACGTGGACTTGATTGCTTTGTGAAGTGGGTTTTTCTTACGCGTGTACATGTTCTTCACGGGCGTTACTGAAGCGTCGAGCGAGGCATTGGCATCATGATGGCATTATCTGGAGTTCAATACCCCTAGTAGAATTGACAGCGTTTGGAGCGAGAAGCTTACGATGGAATAATGCCAGTACTTTGCAGTGATATCCGGGGCTTCAAGGCTGTTCAGAGTGTTGGCGCTGTTCGCTGCTGGTGGGATCGCTGTGCTCACAGTAGCCCATGATATCACTCTGCTTGTGCCCCTCCAAACCCCAGAGCCCCTCATCAACAATTTTCGTTCATGCAACATACATACACCTCCTACACGTATAGACCCAACACAAGACCTCATTCACAGATCCCACCAACTCCAAGCGATCATGTCTTCATCCGGCACTTACGAGATCCTCTGCCTCGAGAACCCATTGCTCGACATTCAGGGCCAAGGGTAAGTGCCAATGGCTCTCGGAAGATCGAGCTCGAAATGTGAGGAGCTGACACGATGAACGCAATTCTACAGTGACGATGCTCTGCTTCAGCAGTACGGCTTGAAGGCGAACGATGCCATCCTGGCCGAGGAGAAGCACATGACGCTGTACGAAGAGCTGATCCAGAACCGCAAGGCGAAATTATTGGCAGGAGGCGCGGCGCAGAATACCGCGAGAGGAGCACAAGTACATTCCCTCCCCCCTCTCCCCAAGACTCACACTATCGTCCGTGTGTGAGCTGACATGAATTGGCGGACAGTACATGCTCCCGCCCGACTCGGTCATCTTCATCGGCTGCGTGGGCAAAGACAAGTACGCGGAGATCCTGCAGGACGCCAACAAGCAGGCCGGGCTGCAGGTCAACTACCGCTACGACGAGTCGCAGCCGACCGGCAGGTGCGGCGTCGTGATCACGGGCCACAACCGGAGCATGTGCACGGATTTGGCCGCGGCCAACTGCTACAAGATTGAGCATCTGAAGGAGAACTGGCAGCTGGTGGAGCGGAGCAAGGCGTACTTTGTCGGGGGTTATCATTTGACCGTCTGTGTGCCGGCCGTCATGGCTTTGGCGGAGGAGGCGGCGAAAGAGAACAAGGTGCGTTTTGTGCGGAATGCTGGCTGGCTGGCGGTGCTGCGCTTACTCTACCTCTTTGTCGACGCAGCCATTCATCCTCTCGCTATCGGCACCCTTCATCCCGCAATTCTTCAAGGACCCGCTCGATCAGACGGCGCCGTACTGGGACTACGTGATCGGCAACGAGACGGAAGCGACGTCGTACGCCGACTCGCACGACCTCAACACCCACGACATCGCCCAGATCGCCAAGCACCTCGCGAACCTGCCCAAGAAGAACGGCCAGCGCAAGCGCACGGCCATCATCACCCAGGGCACCGACCCCACCGTCGTCGCCGTCCAGGGCGAGGCCGAGGCCAAGAGCTTCCCCGTGCACACGATCGGCAAGGACGAGATCAACGACACGACGGGCGCCGGCGACGCCTTCGCCGGTGGCTTCTTCGCCGGTGTGGCGAAGGGTGAGAAGTTGGAGACGTGCGTGGATATGGGCGGCTGGTTGGCGGCGCTGAGCTTGCGCGAGCTGGGTCCTTCGTAAGTTTGGTTGATTTAAAGCGATGAGTGCGGCCATGAATGCTAATTCCCTATCAGATACCCGTTCCCCAAAAAGACATACGCGGCCTCCTCGTAATCGGATTCCGCATGGTCGGGAGTCTGGATGGGTGAATGGAGAAAAAGGTTCGCGAGGGTTTCAACAACTGCATTTTATTGCATCGCATCGCGGATATGGACAAATGATACCCGGGTCAAACATCCTCCACGATGTTTTTTCAATTATTATGTTCAAGAGTATTCTTGTTAGACAAGTACAAGTCGCTATTGCAATGACAACAGTGACGGGCTTCGGGCCTAGGTCCCATTGTGGAAGAAGGTAGGAGTGCTGCTGTGTGCTCTACTTCTCCTTACGCATTTTGCGTTCACTGTTGTCCCTCAAACAGCTTCCCTACCTACCTCCCCAGGTGAGGTATTCTTGTTCTCCCCCTCAGTACAGACCCCACCTTTCCTGGACTGGGTCCTCATACTGGGGACTGTGCCATCCTCCGTGTCGGAGAGACTCGGAGGTCATCCTATCGCTTGCTTTCTTCCGACCTGGTTGGAATCGGCGTTTTCGACGGATCGGACACGGACACCACGGCGATGCCATCATCACCGCTCTCCGAGTCCGACTGTTCGTGGGGCGAGTGTCCGTAGCGTGGTGAGAAGTAATCAATGTCTGAGTGAGAGTCACGTTCGATCCGTTCATCACCTATGCTAGGCTAGTAGCTTGTGAGAGATGAGATGGGGCATGCACGAGCCTGTTGATGACCGAAACGATGGATCGATATGAGTTTTG
>Ga0268244_10000043_pt1 | contig 51721 bp, 47 predicted proteins | sample AgamicMgSfe_FD_200258 | JGI IMG/M metagenome (GOLD analysis project Ga0268244, IMG submission 200258) | Agave microbial communities from Guanajuato, Mexico - Mg.Sf.e (v2) (version 2) | ecosystem: Host-associated > Plants > Phyllosphere > Phylloplane/Leaf | place: Guanajuato, Mexico | collected... | reverse complement strand
ATGTAAGAGACTGCGGCGGGAGGGGGTTTCTCGTATTGCTTTGCTCTGTTTTCGATATCTTTGCTCGGGTTTTTTATTCCTTTCGGGCTGCGCGCTGCTTTTTCTGTCGCAGATCTTCTCATGTTTCATGGTGAAGTTATACCTCTTCTTCCGCGGCGGACATGGCGCTCGATTCTCTTCCTGCACTTATGCATAGCGGGCGGCCATCGTTTTATGGTTGTGGTACGAATGATTGAGAGGTTCGCAACGCGAAGACGTTTCTCGCAAGTCGCATGCGCCGCACAGCTCAGCCCCAGGAGCTAATTCTGTCGCCTTGTCTCATTGCAGACTACATAGTACTTAGGTTCATGTATACCCGTGCACCTCATAGTCGAGAGGGATGTGGCGCAGCCTCGTGGCCGCTTTAAGGCACACAAATCCCCTTTGCTCTTTCTCTCGTCTTTCCTAATGCAATATTCCAGTCTATGAAACGTGAAGGAGGTCTACCTTCAACCTTGATTGAATCACGAACACTACACGAAACCGGACTTACCCTACCTTCAGCAGTCATTGCACGAAAGCGGCCTGAACGAGATGCACGCCAGGCAAGCCATCAGCTTCATCCTACTGGTCGCCTCTACCTTAGTCTCTGGGGCCCACGCCTGGACATCGTTTCACCCGAACTGCACCTTACCCGCCGACAAAGTATCGTACGTTGCCGCGCCTAATGTCAGAGGGAGTACCAACCTCGTCTGGACGTCAGTAACCACGCTGGTAGCCTGCACCTTCACGGTCCTACACCTGAACGTCCCGAAACAATACCATGGACCCGCGCCCAGTTGGCGGGAGTACATCTTCCGATTACCGATCTGGTCACTTCTCTTCTGGTGCTTCGTCACCATCTTCGTCCCCGAGATCCCCCTGATGAAAGCGCTTTACGACCTGCAAGACGCCATGGTCCAGCTTGACGGTCTGCACACGGAACGGCCGCAAACCCGAGGCGTTTGGACGTTGACACATATGCTCTACGCCAATCTTGGCGGGTTCGTGCTACGGGGGGAGTCTTTGAGCAGTGACGGGTTGTCCGAGATCCGGCCAACAATAATGGTGGGCACGCCGTGTACCGAGTCAGTGGTTCTTGAGCTTACCGTCATGCCTGCAAAAGACAAGCTCGGCGGGGCTGGTGCCAGAGCTCTCCAACGGGCCAGTACAGCCCCTGCAGCTCTCCCGACGGTGCAGGTTTCGGTCTCTTTCGATCCGGCAGGTAATGACAGCCCGGCAAACGGCGAGCAGGCCCGGCCGGTTGAACGACCGGCATCCGTGCCAATGCACTCGCACGAGCCGGTTGGGCATAACGCGTGCAAACCGGCTTGGGTTGCTGAGGACCGATATGCCCAGGCTGTTCAGCCGACTATGAGTGGTATAAACCGTCCTTCACTCCAGGCAACAGAGGCCAAGGCAGAAATGGGTGTCTTGCCCACCGGATCATTCACCCTCCGAGCCGAGACGCTCCGCTACGTATTGGCGCGCGGCCTCATTCCCTAACTTGCCCCATCACTGATGAGGAGATCATGGACAAGTCCAAGGGCGACGTGCTGGGAAAGTGCGTCACACTCCTGCAGATTGTGTACTACGTCGCGGAGATTGTTGTCCGTGCGGCACAGCATTTGACTGTGTCGCCATTAGAAGTCGGGGTCGGCTCAACCGTTGCTTCTTCCGTTGTGCTATACTGCTTGTGTTTGCAAAAGCCGAAATCGGTCGGGGTACCCACGACCATCAGCTGTGGCAACACTGAGATGTCTGAAATTGTCGAACGCCTACGGGGATACCGCGCGGACAAGCTGTCAATCACATTCGCTTCAAAGTTCGAAGAGGGCGATCCCCTCCCGAACGATTTCTTCCCCCGGATGGCCCAAGGCAGTACAGGCCGGAGCGCAGCCGTTCCGATGGCGTTGCTGCTTCTAGTAAGTGGTGTACTCTTGGGTGCCATGCACCTGGCAGGCTGGAATCTGGATTTCCCCAGTGATGTCGACCGATGGCTTTGGCGCGGTGCAGCCATCGGTTTGGTTTCACAATGGCTGATCGTACCTGTGTGCTTGAGCATCCCCCTGTTTCCGTTCGCGTCCAGACGGGTGCGTGCGGCACAGTGGGAGCCCATGTGGGAAGATTTTGACCGTCTACCCAACAACAAGGCCATCATCTTCCCGAGCGCCGTGTACGGAATAGCGCGGGTGATATTGCTGGTCGAGATGTGGCGTTGCCTCTTCTATTTGCCTTCAGACGCATACGTTGCGACGCCCGTGACGATGCTGCCACACTTTGGTTAGCTTCCGAGGGTGTTCTCAAGCGAGGAGTACCTCTTGAGATGGACAGGATGGTATCCGTCCCAACCACCATGGCTGTTATGCGGTGGCGCGTCAGGTAAGAGTCGACTTCGCCGGTGGCGAGCTTGATACAAAGTTGGAACGAGCGCGGTCAAAGAAGCGGCCAAGGCGCTCCTGGCCTCAGGCTACATCTTGGTGTTCAATAAGCATCACAGTTGACTCTCACCCTACCGAAGTTAACATTTCTGTCACATGCTGTCGTGGCGTGTCAATCATGTGTGACATCCCGGTCACATCCGTACACAACATGTAATAACAACGTGAAGTTCCCAATGGAACCGGTTGGTCCCTGCGACCTTCATCAACAAGTTGTTTGCTCTATGAGTCTATACAGAAATGCACGTGATGAGGCGCGGCGGCTAGCAGGATTAGTAGGTAAATACTGGCGCGTCCAACTTCCAAGAAATTCGACATGGGTGGCCGAATCACGTGCAATGACGTCAGATCGATTACGGTCGCACCGTGAGGTGGCCGTGCTCAACAACGGTAAGGTACATGTACAACTTCAGCCCTCTTCTTTCCTCCCTTTCCCTTCTCCATCCACACAACAACAATCCTCCCACAGCAATCCAACATCAGTAGCACCACCACCACCACCACCACCGTACCGCCACCCAAACCCACCACAGCAGACTCACCATCCGCAAGAACTAGCCAAGATGCCTTTCACCGGCCGGTTAGTATACCTCCTCCCGACGCGTCGAAGTTCTTCGTGGATCGCGTTTCATGACGTGCCCTCGTACCCATCCACTGACGCCACACGACAGCGACATCTTCTTGATCATCCTCGCCATCATCCTCCCGCCTCTGGGCGTCGTCCTCGAGCGTGGCTGCGGCGCGGATCTCCTCATCAACATCCTCCTCACCATCCTCGGTTACATCCCGGGCATCATTCACGCCTTGTATGGCCCGATTCTACTCTCCTTTCTACTGTTACTCTCCTTTCTACTGTTGAATAAGCACTGACCGCGCGATTCTAGGTACATCATCCTGAAATATTAGTCCCTTTCGCAGACCGCGACGCGAAATGGAACGAGGCACCAGACGTTTCCCTACATGATACCCACCCACCCACCTCGAAATCCTTCCACTTTTTCCGTCGCTCGACACCTTCACCCTTCACCGACCCTCTGCGCATCCACATGCCTTTCTTAGACGGCGCATGCAAGTTCCTACATGGGTATGCAAGCCGACATTGCGATCGGGTTTCTGGCGAAAGGTGGGAACGCGAAGGCTGCGCTTGAGCGATTGATGTTTGTAATATACGCGGTATAATGCAAACCTCCAACCTACAACTTGCCCGTTTGGGAATATGTGCGAGATGTTATGAATGCTTGTCTACGCGTGCATCTTTCAGGTCATTATGAGAGCGTCACGCTAGCATCTATACCACGTGTTGTATTAATCGCACGTATTGACCACCACGCTCACCGCAAAGCTTTCTCGGCGAACTTGGGTAGGACAAACGCCGCCTCGTGGATCCTGCTACTGTAGTACTTGAACAGCTTATCCTCCTCCTCGGCGCTCACGGTCCGTACCGGCTTCTTCACATCGCGCTTCCCGTCCTTGGTGCACACCATGAAACCGATCTGGCCGCTGGGGTAGGTCGGGATGGTGGTCCAGCCGAACTCGGCGACGGGGAAGACTTCTTTGCACGACTTCATCAGGTCGGTGATGATCTTCATGTGTAGCCACGGGTTCTCGGCTGTGGGGATTGTCCAGGTCAGCAATGTCTATCTTCTTATGCAGCAAACGTGAGAAGGCTTTCAAAGAGAGGGGCTTACAACCTTGGGTGGTGATGACTCCGCCTTCCCGCAGCGCGCCGTGCAGCAGCTCGAAGTAGGGTTTCTTGAAAAGACTCTCGGCCGGGCCTTCCGGGTCGCTGCTGTCGGTGATGATGACGTCGAACGTGTCCTTGTAGTCCTCCAGGAATTTGAAGCCGTCGCCAACGTGCACCTTGACCTTGGGGTGCTGGAAGCCGACGCTCATGCCGGGCAGGTATTTCTTGCTGAGACGGATGACGGCCTCATCGATGTCGCACAGCACCGCCTCCTCCACACCCTCGTGCTTGACGACCTCCCGCAGCACGCCGCCGTCGCCGCCGCCAATGACGAGCACCTTTTTCGGGTTCGGGTGCGCGAACATGCCCAGGTGCGTGATCATCTCCTGGTACGCGAACTCGTCGCGCTCCGTGCATTGGATCACGTTGTCCAGCACGAGCACCATGCCGTAGTCGCTGCTCTCGAAGATGAGCACGTCCTGGTACTGGCTCTTCTCGTGGTGGATGATCTGGTTGACCTTGAGCGTCATCGCCTGGCCCGGCCACATGTCGCTGATCTCGCGGAACCAGCCATCCTTGATGGTGGGGTGGGTGATGTCGGCCATCTTGGTGGTGGTCGTCGTGATAGGTTTGGTGTTTGGACGGTGGTGCGGATATGCGAGATGGTCAGGGCGATGGTGAGCCTGGAGAATGCGAGTGAAAGGCGAATGTGCTCTGCTCGATGCGCGCCGACAGATCTGCAGCATTCACATTCAGACGTGAACCAGAACAGAAAAACTTTGGACAGAATTCCATGTGGCCCAATGCGGCAAGTGGGGGGCGGGGCTCAAACATCAGAATTATTATTTCAAGGTTACTTCGTCCACCCGTATCAAGTCTCTCCTCTTCAAGTTGACTGCACCCTGTGTGTACCAACACATCCGTTGCCCTCATTACTCCGGCAGACGTCCATAATGGCTCACCGGTCACGAGGCCAGCAGACCGAGGAGGAGAAGTCAGCTCGGACGGAATGGTACAAGGAGTGGTACAGTCCCGAATTGAACAACCTTAGCGAAAGCACACGCCAGCTCTTGGAGACATACAGCAGAATTCCTCCCGACCAAGTCGTTTCGCATGTTCACTCCATCGTGAGTCCCTTTCATCCCGCCGCAAACCCCTTGTGACCCCAAACGCTGACGTATGTGCCGACGACAGCGGGAGAAAGCGTGGTCAGTCTGGCCCTATCCCTGCATCGGACAATGGCGTTTCCTGCAGCTCGCCATCGGCCAACACGCGCTGTACCGGTCGGAGATCTTACCGCGCATGCTCACCGGCGAGCAGATCTATCTTGACCTTGGATGCGCTTTTGCGCAAGACATCCGGCGTCTGGTGGCGGATGGCGTCGACAGCAGACAATGCTACGGCTCTGATCTTCGGCTGGAGTTCCTGGACCTTGGTTACGAGCTCTTTGGGGACAAGCAGACGCTGAAGAGCCGGTTCATCGATGCCGACATTTTCGACACGAACAGCGACCTCCGGGATCTGCAAGGCCGTATCGATATCGTGGATGCCTCGTCCTTCTTTCATCTCTTCAGTCTGGAGCAACAGAAGACGATCGCACGTCGAGTCTCTACCCTCTTGCGACCGCAGAAAGACAGCCTGGTCGTAGGGCGACAAGTCGGTAGTGAGGAGCCCGGCGAGTATCCCCGTCGAGACGGGCAAGGGAGTCGGTACAGGCATGATCTGGCCAGTTGGCGGCAACTCTGGGCCGAGGTAGGGGCAGAGTTGGGAGTGCGGTACGAGGTGAACGGCATCTTGAAGGCAGTCGAGGGAATCACCGACCGACCTCACACCGGTGAATTCGGCCGCAAAATGATGGAGTTCAGCGTAAGGAGGCTGGGTTGACCCTTCATGCTACACCCTCTGCCATTCCAACCGAATGCCGAACGCCTCCTCGAGCCACGCTTTGAAGCTGACGGCCTCGATGATGGTCCACCCGCAATACGGAAGAAGCAAAAGAAGAAGGGCCTCCGGCGGCGAGGTTCGAACTCGCATCGTCAGGGCATCCATGCTCTCAATGAAGGCCTGAAATGCTGAATTTCTACACTACGCCGGAGCAGTGGAGCTCGGTTCGTCCTTTCGACGATATGTGCTGGTGGAAGGCTGCGGTAGCTTCCAAAGGGGACGCGGAAGTTGCAGTTACACGACGCAGTGCTACGACGGAACCCATCCCACGGTAGAGATACATGGACACGAGCAGACCACAACAGTGATGGCCTGGTTGATCGATATTGGCCTATCTCCGGGTGTCTGGACGATTCAGGCGGAAGGTTCGGTGCTTTATTGTTTCCACGGGCAGTAACTTGGGATCAAACACACCCAAGGACAGATGTCCTTGATAGCGCATGCTCATTTAACCATGACTGCCGGAGGAACAGTGTTGTGTAGGCGGCAGTATTCGAGCGAAGTGGGTAGTGAATGGCACACCCCGAGACTACTTTCAAGGCAAATGGCTGGAATTCGGTTGACTTCCACGTCAGAAACACTCACGTGGCTGTAACGCCTCGAACGTAGGTTTCAACCATCTGCTGCTCAACACAAGCCGACAATCTCACAAATACCGGATGGAGCTTCGGGGCTTCATCTCATTCACACCTACAGGCCTGCTCCAGCCCGTTCCGTTTGTACAGACAAGGGACTGCCCCAACCCCAACCCTATGATGTTTAACTGAGTACCGCAGCCCAGGGGTTACGATTCTTACACCGGACGATGCAGTACTGTCTACGTATTGCTCACGGAACACGAAACACCGTACGGCACTGATAAGTCACTAAAGATACAATCCAAACAGCGATCTATAATGGGTATCAAATCTAGTTAGCAAGAACCGGAGTCCTGTGTCTTTCCTCCAGTAATCATGATCATAAGCATTCCAGCATTAGCCCAACGAACGAAACCCCAAGACGACACCAAAACAACACCAGACACTTAAAAGCTGAACAAGCCCGACCTCCTCTTCCCCAAAGGATACACGACAACGGCACTCAAGAACAACCCCACCGTAATCCCGATCGCGACCTGAATGACCGAATACCCGACGTTGAAAGCGATGCTGTTCAGGCCCTGAGCGGTCGCGCTGGAAATGACGGTGGAGCTGTTGACGACGGAAGATCCATTGGTGGCGTTGCCTGTGATCTGATCCGCGGACGCGATCCCGGAGATCAGGCTCCCGCTCACCGCCAGCCCGGAAGGCACCTGCACGAAGATGGCGGGCAACATGGCGGCGGCGGCGAGCCCGTAGCCGACGCGGCGGGTTTGGCGCACGAAGAGGGATTCGCTGTCGGGTGCCAGTGTGGCTGCGGCTACGGAAGGTGAAGAGCCTTCCTCAAGAGTTTTCGAGGAAGAACTCTTCGCCTTTCTCCGCATGCGCAGGACACGGCGCTTGAAGTCTTTCCAGTAATGGCGGAGGGTGTCTTCCCAAAGGTCGAGGAGTCGGTTCTCGATGCGAGCGCCGACGCGAGAGTAAAGGTTCGCGAGAACGCCGATGGCGAGAGCGCCGAGGGTGTTGCTGACCTGGGTGTTGCCGGCGAAGCGCTGGGAAGAGAAGAAGTTGACAATGTAGCCGACGAAGGCGATGACGAGCATGACTGGAGCCTGCTTCCACTTGGCTTGATTGATGATGATGAGGCAGAGGGTGAAGGCGGGGACGAAGAAGAAGAACCAGTGGCCCGGGATGGGGTTGGCGCAGGACGTGGCCGAGGTGGCGTTGCGGTCGATGATGCCGTACACGGCGGTCCCGATCGTGATCCCAAATCCGAGGAAGAGCGAGTAGATGATGGCGTAGACCATGCGAACACTCCCCGCCACGATCGAGCGAGATTGCAGTTCGAGCGAGGCGCAGAGCACGGTGTACCCCGGGAGGATGAGGGCGATGGACGACTGCGCCAAAGCGGAGAAGCAGAACAGATGGCCGCCTTTGCCGTCGGGGATGCTGCCGAACGCGCGGGCGAGGAAAGAGGTGATGACGGTGGCCGTGATCTCGAAGACGTTGGCGTAGAGATCGGAGCGAGGGGCGACGACGAGCTGCAGGACACCCAAGATACAGCCGAGCAGGAAGGCGATTGGCAGGTCGATCAACCGAGCGCCGAACGCGAACGGACCGACACACGCCGCCGCCAGGCCGTAGACCGGGATGCGCACCCAACGGTTATGCTTTTCCTTCTTGGCGGTGACCTCCTTCAGGCGTGCCGTGGCTTCCTCGACCCCGACCCGGTCGTGGACGACGTCCTTGTAGACCTCATGTACGTCCCGAAGCTTGCCGAGATCGAGCCCTTGGTTGACTCGCACCAGCTTGACCTCGGTGGTGTGAGTCGAGGGGTCGTCAAACGACATGATCATCGAGCCGGGGATGTACAGGAATTGGGCTTGGATCTCCAACACCCGGGCACTCATGTTCATGTACTCCTCCAAACGATGCGTCGGTGCTCCGTACATCATCAGCGCCTTACAGAGCTTCATCAGGTAGCGTTGTCGCGAGATGGTCTCGGCGATGTGGACGGTGATCCGGATCTCCTCTTCCAGCCTGGGTCGGCTGATGCGGTTCAGAGCGGCGAGAGCGCCGGCGCTGCGTGTCCGCCTCCCAAGACCCGGCCGCTGCTCGACTTCCCTCTGCTCCTTTTGCTCCCTCAGCCTCTGGCTGACCTGCTCGCCGAGACCGGAAACCACGGGGCTGCCTAGCGACGCGGACGTGCCGACGAGCTGAGCGAGCGAGGAGGTTGATTGGTCGGGGAGTTTCTTGCCATACCAGGGCCTGTAAGTCGGCGTTGACGGTCCAGAGTCGGGTGGGGAGTGTTGCGGCGTCGTGGCGGCGCTGTAGCTGCCTAGCAAATCGGTGCTGGATCGCCTGCTGTGGACACCTCGCGTCCCGCTCGACGATCTGCTGTGCCCTCTAGTCTGTTGACTTTGACCGTAAAGTTTCAAGATAGCCCCAAGGACACCGCCCCGGTACTGTTCGGGTCGCGGTTTGTAATCCTCCATGAACTCCTGCTCCTCTGTCGGCGTGACCGCACCCGACCTCAACCCAGACGGTGGAGTAGCATCACCGTGCTGATACGAACCGTTTGCCACGGTGTGCTTTCGCACGAGCTTGTGAGCCTCCGCAGTAGAGTACTTCACGTGGCTGTGTCGTTTCGGCAGCCCGGGTTCCGAGTCCGCATCGGTATCATCGTCATCATCGTGCTTGCGACCGAGATCCTCCAGTGCAATGTCGTCGAAGCGTGACCCTTGACGTCGTTGCGAAGATGGACGTTCGGGGGAGGCGTATCTCGAATTAGGTTCCGAGCGCACTCGCTCGTCCGTCTCCAACCGTTTGCCCCGTTCGTAGGCCTCACGGGCTCGGGCTCGTCGGTAAGCGCGTTCTTTGTCGTCATCCGGACCTTCGCTCTCGGTGCTGGCGAGTACAGCCAGCGCTTCTTGGGACGAAGCTGTCCGTCGAATGGCCGGCCGAGGCTTCGCCAGCGCAGGCACATCCAGGCTCTGAGTGAAAGCTTGGTGGATCTCCCGGGTTTGCTGAGGTGATAGATCGGGGAGGTGCGACTTGCTGCCATTCGACGGGAACATGCCATCTCGACTTCCAGTCCTCGAATGTAACGGAGACGTTGTTTCACTGACATCAGCAGAGCTTAGTACTGGGTTCGATGCGCCGGCCCAACTCAACCTCGGACTCTGTCCGGTCGACTCTTCTCCTCCTGTGAAGCCCACCCTTTTCTTCTCCCTTTTCGGGCCCCCGGCACTGCCTGGCCGGCTCGCTTCGGCGCTCGATCCCACGCCACTCGTTTGCTTGGATTGCTGAGACGAATCCATGATAACCGGCGGGTCCCGAAAAGGATTGGCAGGAGAGTCCACCGGGCTGGACATGTTCGCTCCAGTTGTCGCACGGGCACTGCAACGTTTCAGTCTACATGGATCGAACAAAGAAAGCGGCAAGGGGCGACGCCGGATCCGGTTGGATGGTATGGAGTCGTGATGTCCGAAAGCGTTGAACAAAGGAATGTATTCGACGGCTGGGTTTGTCCACCGAGCAGCGACGTTAGAATTGATTTCTTGAAGGTGACCAAAAGAGATCTCGTCGTCAAGGCTCTGTCAGCGAGTTGATGGCACTGGGGTACTACTTAGCCTGGGTACATGGTTGCGCGCGATAAATGGAAGGCTAACGAAGAAGTCGAAGGTGTTGCCGCGGGGCGCGTCCAGACTCCAGACCCTGCGACGCAACGGAGTCGTCACTGTACTCATCAGTCACGTCGTTATCGTTGTTGTTATTGTTCTGATTATCATCCTCATTCTCCTCACCACCACCACCACCACCACCACCAACGATAACTCGCAATGTCGCATCGCGAGAGGGAGGCGTAGGTTTAAGAAAAGACGGCCACGACGTTAGAGCGTTTGAATTCACAAAGCGGAACAGGAATGACGAATGAAGGCCCGAGCAGCCACCCGTTTTGCCCTTGAATTCCGTCTGGTCCGCGAGCCCATCGGCCATATCCGACTCTCACAGATGTGAGTTGACCCACCCTGGATACGCGCACGTCACACGTGTATCGTCGGCGATATCAACAAAACCAGAACCTCACCCACTTTCAACCGACCGGTTGGCCGGGCCGAGTCGGATAATAAGGGGGTGTGATGAGAGGGAACGATCGATATCAACCGTGTTCTGTACGCCATCCAGATTCCAGTCTTCCAGGACCCTCATCTCATCAGTAGGAGCAATACCTCCTTCGAGACAAGGCGGCGACTTTGATTTATCGGGTGATGAGAGAACGAGACCAGGCGGACTTGGGTCACGATGATGCGTATAATAAAAGAGGTGAGAGCATGTCGTGCCTCGTGCGTCGACTGTTTTGGGTGGTGCGAACCCAACCTCGGACTCTTCACGTGTTTGTGTGTGAAGCAGTGATACCTTAACAACGTACTTCAGGTATATTTGTACTCCTTCTACCATCAACATACCTCGAACTCATTCTTGCCGTCTGCACTCGCCGTCTCACTTCAAGTCCTGATGTATCTGGTGCTGCGAAATGGTCACCACCCAGTACATACATATGTAGGCACCCCGATATCGCTCTCCTCCTGTGATGAGGGGTAGTGGAGTACGGAATCGTCAAGCATGGCCATAGACATACTGATGGATTAATCTCTGTCTGCACCTCTTCATATACAACCTCCTCGCGAGTCCACACAACAGTAACGATTTCCAAATCGCCTCCTTCGCCAACCTCCCCTCACCCGCAACCATGCGTTTACCCTACATCGACGACGACCCGAAGATGGCGACGGCCGAGGACGACGCGGTCGTGCAACGGGTCAAGGAACGTCGCGGTGGAAAGCTCATCGCCCTCGACAAGACCCTCCTACATGCGCCTCCGGTCGCCGACGGCTGGAATTCCTTCCTCAAAGCCATTCGCACCCAGACTAGCCTGCCCGACTCGCTGCGCGAAGTGGCCATCTGTCGCGTCGCCGCCCTAAACCAGGCCTGGTACGAGTGGCACGCGCACAAACCGATTCTGGTCAAGGCCGGGGTGTTGTCAGAGCAGACGATTGAGCGGATCAAGGAACCCGGGTATACGGGCGATGAAGGGATGGACGAGAAGCACCGGGCCGTGTTGGAGTACACGAACGCGATGACGATCGGGTGTGTGGTGAAGGATGCAGTCTTCCAGAAGTTGAAGAGCTTGTTCAGCGATCGGGAAGTGGTAGAAATCACGGCAACGGTGGCGGCGTACAACACCGTGAGCCGGTTCTTGGTGGCTTTGGACGTGGGCGAGATGGCGGAGAAGTATGGAATTGATATGAGTTAGACGACGTCTGATATCGTTGTCACATACAACGAGTTCATGTATGCAATCGATATCAATGTCATGTCCGTGTGAATAATAAGTTACATCTATGAGAGATCGGCCGTTGCCCCGTCAACGCCCCGCAAACACTACCCCGTCTGGTTTACAACCACAGTGGAGACCCAGCCTTACCCACGCAATCGATCGATTGATAGTAGCTGCATGCACCCCATCTACTACATCCTCAAACCATCGCGAATCGTACTCAATCATGGAGTCGCTCCTGTCCCTCTCCTTCGACAACCTCTCCTCTCGCGAGACCTCGCGCATCCGCAAAGGCCTACGGCAGATCGAAGGCCTCCTCGCGCAGATCTGCCTGCAACATCCCCCTTCGCATTCTCCCCACAAGCTGTCGCCGCACAAGCGATCGAAGTCGGACGGATTGCAGAAGCAGCAAGGTAGTCCGAAACCACTCAAGGAGCTGAGGAAAGATGCGGCGTTTAGGGAGTTCTTCCGGTTGCAGGAAGGATTCCGATGGAATGGTAGGTAGCTATGGGCGATAGTCATACGGACATACTAACGAGAGTACATATAGTCGCAAGCCGGCTCATCGCGACCCTCGAACGATTGATGGGTATGGGCAACGGCACCACCACCGACCTCGTCATCCTCTCCACCCTCGACCTCCTCCAAGGCATTCTCCTCCTCCACCCGGCCTCGCGCTCCCTCTTCAGTCGCGAAGACTACATGAACCTCCTCCTCGACCTCCTCGACGGCACCATCAACCCGCCGCGCGTGCAAACCCAAGCCCTCCTCGTCCTCGTCACCGCCTTACTCGACACCCCCGCAAACACCCGCACCTTCGAAGCCGTCGACGGCCTCCTCACCGTCACCAGCCTGTTCAAATCCCGCGCCACCCCCAAAGAAGTCAAGATGCGCACCCTCGAGTTCCTCTACTTCTACCTCATGCCCGAAACCCCGCCCACGACTTCCGTCAGCGCGCCCAATACCGCCCTCGCGGATGGTAAACACATCGTCGCTCGTCCTCCCGCGCGCACGCACTCGGGGGATGGTGTTGGAGCCGACGAGATGGATGTGGATGAAGTGACGGGTGCGGCGGGGACGACGAAGGGGACGGAGGAGAAGCAGCGGTTGCTGGGGAGGCATTTGAACAATGTGGCGGAGTTGGTGCAGGACCTGCAGGAGAATGCGGTATTTGGGACTCCGGTTGGTTGAGTGTTGGATATGCGGGAAAAGGGGAAGAGGGAGGTGTTGGGGTGATATTGAACTGACTTGTTTATGAGCGCGGCGTATTTGGGTCTTTTTGATTGAGAGGAGTTGTCCTAGGACAAAGGCGTCGGAAACGATCCTGGGTTAAGAAGACGCTGGTTCGATGGATGGGGTTTGCAGTGATTTTCGTAACTGGACGCGGACGTGTTGTGCCGGCGTTGTGCAAGCTTCTGCACGAGTTCATCTGCTCGGACTTACGTACGCGCCACTTCTTTGGTATAGTCCATGCAAACGTTGGGTTGGTGCGGTATACGGGACGTCTATACCTTCAACGAAGACCGTACAGACTCCAAATTTCTACTCACCTTCCACGGCTCTGCATCATTTTGGTTATAAGGTATTACTGCTATGTCATGTATATCACTTCAACTCCCATATACTACTTCTACACTCAACGAGCCGTCGTCTCCTCTTCCGCCTTTTCTTCGCGCATGAGGTATTGGTCCGTCTCCAACGGCCGGTCCAAGTTGTAATGCTTGACGAACAGACTCATGACCGTGGCGGCGAGCGATAGCACGGCCATGACGATGTACACGACCCGCAGGCTGTCGGTGTAAGCCGCGCGCATCTCCGTCCGCGCATCGCTGGGAGGAGCGTTCTTCATCCAATCCACCAACGCTGTGGCGTCCTTGGCCAATTCGTCTGCATTGGCGGCAAAGATGGGGACCTTCTTCAGGTTGGCGGATAGTTCGCTGTGGGGGTTCGAATTAGCATTAGGTTTGCTGAATCGTACGCCAGTGTTGTATGCAGGACGTACTTTTGGAAGATGTTGCCCCCAAGGGCGATACCCAACGTCTGGCCCAGGCCGCGTGAGAACGAGAACATGGCGACCGCTGAGGCGAGATGCTTTGGATCGGATGCCGATTGCAGTTGAAATTGCAAGGCGGGGAACAGGCTGCGCAGCTAGTCAGTTATGGATGATTTGTGATGAGATCCGTGAGAGGGAAACGCACCTTCCGAGCCCCATGCCTGCGAGTAAGTCCGTGAGCACAACCTGCACGAGCTGGGTGTCGACATCGACGGCGCAGAGGAAGCCCAGTCCCAATGTGATCAACACCCATCCTCCCCAGATGGCCCAGCGGTATTTGCCAAACTTGCTGATGACCAAACCAGTTATGATGGCCATTGGGGCAACGGTGAAGGTGGCTGGGAAAAGGGCGACACCGGAGATGATGGGACTGTAGCCGCGCACGCCTTCAAAGTAAAGCGGCTGGTAGTACAGCAGACACCAGAGGACCATCCCGTGCAGTGCAGTCGTGACGTAGGCGATATTGGTGGTGCGGTTGGCGAAGACCACAGCCCGGATGATGGGTTCCTTGGCGACAAAGGTTTCGTGGTAGGCGAGGATGATGAAGCCACAGATGCCGAAACCGAAAGGGGCAATGACACGCCAGCTACCCCACGGATACATCACGCCTCCCCAGGTGCACGGGACCAACAGCGACGTCGTGCTGGCGACAAAGAGGAATGAGCCGACCCAGTCTGCTTGGCGCACCTTGTGAGCAAAGCTGGAGGGTATACTCTTGAGGCTGATGAAGAGCGTCACCAGGACGAAGGCGATGGCGATGAAGGGCAAGTTGAGGTAAAAGATGACGGGCCAGGTCTTGGGGTGCGCCAGTGAGCCCCCGACGATTGGTCCCGAGACACTGCCAACGGCCCACATGGCCCCGAGGATGCCCACCCAGTTCCCACGGTATCGCAAGGGCACGAGATCGGTGAGCAGGATGTTATTCAGTGCTTGGATGCCCCCACCACCAATGCCCTGGATCGCCCGCCCAACCAGCAACATGGGCATGTTGCGTGAAGTTGCACATACTAAGCAACCCAGCAAGAAAAAGCCGATGGCCAGCAGGGTCAGGTGCTTGCGCCCGAAGATGTGACTAAAGGCCGCGTAGATGGGCTGGAAGACGGTCGAGGTCAGCAAGAAGGCAGTGCCGGCCCAGAAGGCATCTGTGGCCGTGCCGTGGAGCTTCTTCGCGACGACCGGCAGCGCGACGGAGATGGAAGTGCCGTCGAGCGCGACGACCAGTGACAACGAGGCGAGGGCGGAAAAGGCCAGGTAGAAGCGGGAGTCGGGGTTGAATGCGACGGGTCTGGCCTCCTCTGCTGGGATGGGAAGCGTACATTCTGACGGGCGTCGGTCGTAATGTGGGAAAGGTCGGCCGTAGATGGTGGAAGTGCCTTTGGAGAACCGGCTCCTTTCGTGGGTTTCGGTGTCGGCGAGCGCTCTGCGATCGGCCGGTGTGAGCGTGAACTGTGAGAAGTGTGCCGTGGGTGCCACGACCGAGAAGCGGCTGAAGCGATCCATCTTGCGAGCATGAAGCAGAGGCTTTGGTGCTATCGCAGCATGGGGGAAGAGGAGTAAAGAGCGCGAGAGAGAGGGAAAGGAAGACGTGATAGGAGAGGAGATGACGGGGTCGACGAGGGTCGACTCGGTCGATCTAACATCGCATCGTCGTTCGAAAGGGATCGTCGTCTGAGTCTGATACAAGAATAACGGAGGTACAGCGAGGTGATTGAAGGGATGAAACAGACCGTCAAACGATGGAGGGAGTAGGCTTCACGGAGAAGTCGGGATCGGACAGGCCACACATTCTGCGAGTCGGTGGTGAGACCAGTAAGCTCAGCAGCATAAGCATACATGTCGTGAGGGTTAGCAGTAGTACACGGTGGAATACATCGTGTGACTGGCAACACGATGAAGTGAGGTTGGGAGGGAAAGTTGTCGATTCCTGCCCGTGAAACGAGACCGTCGAGTCGCCTGGTGGCTTGGGCTTGGCGGCCACGAAACCGCCATCGCTCAAATCTTCCCTCACTACTCCCTCCACCCCTGACATACCTACATGTGTGTGTACATACCTGGATGCCCGGACTCTCGAAGATCTCGGACAACGTCAGCGTTAGGAGACACGTTCTTCACTTGACCTCGCGCGCCGGCAGTGTTCATGCGCACATGGCTCTCATCCATCAAGGGAAAAGTCTTCTGTACACGGTCACGACATCGCCCTGGACAGCAAGAAGAAGAACGCGCCCAGAGTAGCCGGGTTCGCATGTTGCGTTGCAAACGCGAGGCATCTACGTGGACCGTGAGAGCCTTCGTTACTTGAGGAGCATCTCTGTCAGACGTCATGACTTGCTACCGGTCTCCCATCAATGATCAAACTCTGGCCGCGGTCTGCTACGCTTCAATGCCGAGCATCCCACAAGGTATCATGTACTTATGGCAGCTGATCCGACAGAGCGGTGCAGCATATGTGAAGCCTTTTCTACAAGCGAAAGTGTCGGGGAGGAAACCGAATGCTAGAGGCGCCCAGCGGAGGCAGAGTGATACATTCCGCATGCCTAGGCTTGGTCAAGAAATAACCACGTTCACTTACACCGCGGTCCAGAACCTGTATCGCGGCGCGAACTGATATACTCTTACACTGGAAGGATGTCGACAACCGCTGAAGTCTCGAAATACCTAACTTTGGCGCAGGCGTATCAGTTCAGTCTCAGCTTGGTTGGTGGTCAAACTTTAATCTTCCACAGCACACTGCACTCCCTTGGCCTCTGTCTCATCAACACGTCGTTCCCACGATCTCACAGTGATGAGAGTTTCATGACCTACATGTACCCATGTGTCCCACCTCATCCACGCCACCTTTCTACCTGGTCCATTACTGCGTGCCAGTGGCAATTTGACAGATTTCCTTGCACTTACCACCATTGGCGTAATAAGGGCTCGAGACAAAAGACTCGTGTCATTGACGAGCAGCGAGGTCCGGATCCGAGTCTCGTCGTGCTTCTTTGACGAGGTGTTGTAGCCTGGCGCTGCTGTTCTTCCTTTACTCCTCACCCTCCCTCCGCAGATTGCCCTCGGTCGAACAGTCAGCCGCTATGATGGACGAAATCACCCTCTTTGTCCGCGCCTCTGTCGCCGGTGCATGCACCAAATATACCTGTCCTGCGTCGGCGTCGATCTGTACGTGCAGAGCGTGATTAACACCAATCTGCCGTCCTCAGTATCTCGCTAACGGACCATGTCACAGATGGATATGCCCCGAACAAAACCGCTAATCTGTTCTTCACCGGATTTTTCGGCCTCACCGGCCTGGTCTTCTACTATCAAAACTTCCTCTGGCCTCAATGGGGCGCGTTCAGCCTCGCGTGCGGCATCGGTGCTTGGATGGAGGCAGGAGGTATGTAGCCTTGCGTGCCCGTTGCATCGTATTGCCCAACTGACGTGTACCAACAGGCTACGTGGGCCGCCTCCTTCTCAGCAACGATCCCTTTTCAGACATGGGCTTCAAACTTAACATCATTCTGCTTACCGTCGCGCCGGCCTTCATCTCCGCCTCTATATACCTCACCCTCAAACGTTCCGTCATCGTCTTCGGCCGACGCTTCTCTCGTATGCCTCCAGCATGGTACGCGTACGTCTTCGTGGGATGTGATGTCGTGAGCATCATCCTACAAGGCGCTGGGGGTGCGATCTCCGCCATCGCCACGGAAAAGACGCTCCTGGATCAAGGCGTCGACATCATGATCGCCGGCCTCACATCCCAAGTCTTTACGCTTATGATCTTCTTCGGGCTCTGCATAGACTTCTTCGTCCAGTGCTCTCGGAACAGACACGATTTGAACCCGGGCACTCTCGAGATGGTGAAGACGCGCAGATTCCAGGTCTTTGCCGTGGCCGTCATGGTCGCGTTCCTGTGCATCTTCACCAGATGTTGTTACCGCGTCGCCGAGCTGAGTAAAGGGTGGGGTAGTGAGCTGATGCGGAAGGAGTCTGAGTTCATCGTGTTGGATTCGGGGTGAGTTCTTCCCGTTCCATCCCTGGATCAACGGCGAGAGGTGGCGTCGAGACTAATGTCAATATCTCGACAAACAGCATGTGCACCTTCGCCTGGCTTCTCATGCACGTATTCCACCCGGGTTACTTTTTCCAGGAGCCAATCGAGCAGCTGCCGGACGAGCGCGTTGGGAGCCAAGAGATGGTGGCGCCGACGAAGGGCATGCACTGGAAGGCCGAGGACGAGAAGATGGGGATCAGTGCCTCGAAGCAAGGCATGCACTGGAAAGCCGAGGAAATGGCGGCTTCACATCACGTATGTCACAGTTGTGGACACCGGGAGGGGAACTGGATTTGAAGACAAGTAAAGAACAAGATTGCACGTTATTTGAGCGGTCATTTTGGGGGGTTGGTAGCATGCGCGGAGTCGATCTTTGATCGGGCGGTAATGAAGATACGGGGACTGAAATGGCGGACACGTTCTCTCGTTTTGTGTGCGTTTGTGGCTCGATGGGAGCTGCGGTCACCGAGGAGGAGGATTACACTGTGAGAAGGAGTGGAGTGGAAGGGGAACAACAGACTACCCTCGACTACATAGAGCAAAATGAAAATAAGATAACTGGTGGAAATGGTTGACTTAGCGACCATACAGAGTGCATGATAACTCATCGGATTTCTATCCCGACATTGCAATCAGAAAAGCCATTGGGCTCAATTACACTCCATCTGCGAAGTTCCTTCCTATTCCGGCTATGTCGTCGAAGGTGGCTCAACCTGGACGCGCGACAACAAAGCCCGCGCTATGAATACGCGCGTGGTTCGATCTTCTGTAGAACGAATCCTGCCTGATGTGGTGCTGATCTAAAGCAAGACGCATCTGTTCTGGGAGCAGATGTGTTTCAATGGGGCTGACCGTGAAGAGTTGCTGAAGCCTGAAATTCATGCCCGTAACGATGGTAGGCAGGTAGCTCGACAACGCTCAAAGGTATCACCCACCGGTTGACAGTATGTTTGAGCTTTCGTATAACGTCAGGAGCCCCATGACTTGATATATACATGTAACCAGCCTTCTTCTCACGCCAGAGCTAAACAAGTCATAGGTTGCAGAAACGTTCCATCGTAACATCGACTCCTAACGCCGACCCTTTGCTACACTCAAGCGACGTGCTTAACTGTAAAGCTTCTTCTCGACCCCCACCATCCCTTGAATCCCGCCCTCCGCCTGCGCACTCGCTGTCCGGTATTCGAACCTCACCTCCCCACTCTTGACACCCTTTTGCAGCGCCGTGATACTCCGCATACCGATATCCTGCAGACTGTGCTGGATGCCGGCCGTCAAGTACGGCAAAAACTTGGTCACGGACCCGCGATCGAGCACGGATCCACTGACACCCTGCGCGACGAGCAGGCGGTCGCCTTCGGAGAAATAGCGCGCGGTCCCTGCGTTCTTGGCCGTGTTGCTTGCTTTGTCTCCCGCCCCGCCAGCCTTCTTGTCCTCCATGGCGTCAATGGAGCCCATGCCGCGGTACATCTTGCGCAGCTGGCCGTCGCCGCCGACGACATATGCGCCGGGCGACTCGGTGGTAGCGGCCAGCAAGCCGCCCATCATGATGGTGCTGGCACCGAGGGCAATGGCCTTGACGATATGGCCTACGTTCTGGATACCTCCGTCGGCGATGCAGGGGACGCCGAACTTGGCGGCGAATTCGCAGACGCGGAAAACGGAGGTGGCTTGGGGGCGTCCGACAGCCATGACTTCCTGTGTGATGCAGGCGGAGCCGGCGCCCATCCCGATGCGCAATCCGTCGACGCCGGCGGCGATGAGTGAGGCGGCTTGATCGCGGGTGACGACGTTGCCGCCGATGACCTGGAGGTCCGGGAAGGTGGATTTGATCCAGCGAATCATCTCGAGCTGGTAGATGGAGTTGCCCTGGCTGCTGTCAAGCACGACGATATCGAGGCCGGCCTCGACGAGGGCGCGAAGCCTGTCTTTGTCATTCTCCCGTGTTCCGATCGCGGCGGCCGACAGGAGTTGTTTCGTGCCTGGGACTTTGGACGCGTGGGGGTAGTGCAGGTTCTTCATCAGATCGCTACGGCTGAGGAGCGAGACGAGATTGCCTTGTCCGTCGACGATAGGCAGCTTGCCCTTTTTCGACTTGCTAAGTATGTCGTTGGCTTCCCGCAGGCTGACTCCCTCTCGTGCAGTGACCAGGTCGGTACTCATGACTTCGGTGACGGGTGAATGCGAGTAGTTGTGAAATTGGGTATCGCGAGGCGTGACGATGCCGATAAGCTTGCTGCGGAGGGTGCCGTTTTCTTCGAATATGTCAGCTTACCTCCTCAACAGCAAGCAAACTCGCAGATGATATCAATCGAGGCATAAAGTCAGAGATAGAATTTCCACTGCGCACCCGGTACGCTGACCAGGCACTTGCGGTTGAACGAAAGTTAATAAAATGAAGGTAGCATCACGCTGTATGAATATCGAGGTACTTGCAACACCTACCTGTCACCGGAAAGCCACCAAAGCCCCATTGCTCCTTCAACGCCCTGGCCTCTGCCACGCTCGTCCGGGGCGAGAGCACGATAGGATCTAGGATGAAGCCGTTCTCGAACCGCTTGACCTTCCTGATCATCTCCGACTGTTCTTCTACACTGCAGTTATGGTGCACCACCCCCACACCACCCAGGAGCGCCATGTGGATGGCCATGTTGGACTCGGTGACGGTATCCATGGGCGATGAGGTGAACGGTGTCTTGAGGGTGATGGTTTTGGTTAGCTTCGAGGTGAGGTCGACGGTGCTGGCAGGGAAGCCGATGTGTCCGGGAAGTAGTAGAAAGTCATTGTACGTCAAGCCGCCTGTTTTGGTCTCGTCCAACAGTTCTTGGATCGAGATCCCGTCTTTATTCGCGTACGTCTTCAAGACTTGCAGTGCACGGGCGGGGTCTTCCGTCTGCTCTTCGGCGAAGCCATGTGCTCCGTCGTTGACGCCGTTGGTAATGTTGTCGGTGGTGGGGACGTTGGCCATGCTGGCTGCCGCGCCTTGGGACTGCTTCAGCTTGACGCCGTCGATGTCACCATTGGCGACGTAGGTGATGTTCATGTTGCTACACTCTCGTGATTGGGAAGACCTGGAGTCGATGTCAGTACGCGTGCAGGGGCCGAATGAAGGCAATCAGACGTACCCCAAGAGAAGGGAGAATAGTCGAGGGCGCGTTCGCCTGGCGCGCAGAAATTTGGACGGTCGGCCGCGCCAAGATTTCTCGTCGCGGACTTTGCGGAGAACGGAACGAAGCCGCGAACGAAGGGAGTGTGGCCCAAGCGCTGGCTGAGTTCGTCGCGGCTTGTTTTGGTTTGTTGACACGGCACAACAACACAGAGACTCCACCTGCACTTTGGTACGACAGGACTGACCGGCACGGCCACCACTTTACCTCCTCCTCCTCACCCATTCACTCTCTGACCAACGGCATATCATGAACAGAATTCAGTGTGATTGGGAGAAAGGGCGATGACCTCGTTCTTCACTGCCGCACATAGCAACGGGAAGTCCCTGAGCGCGCGCTCACCCATTTGGTAATCAATCTTACCAGCGCGAGTCCGGTCAGGCAGTGACTACCGCCAACATGCCTTCCTACGCGTGCAGTTCGCCGACATCACCACCGCACAATCGTTTCCGGGATCACAGCCCGACCAAGTCGTCTCCGCTGCGGCATACCCTCTCCACCCTCTCCAACAACAGCGACACCGATCACTCATCTCTCCCAAGCAGACAAGGCACTGTGAGCAGTAATGCCAGTTCGGCGTACAGTCAGGGCGGCTACAGCGGATATGATTCGACATCCGACCCTTTCGTGACCCGGTCGAGCGCAAAGAGGGAGCGGAGCGAGAGTCCGGTGAAGGCGAAAAACGCGACGTTTGCGAAGTGGGAGCAACGTGAGCAAGCCGAACAGGCGCAAACCACTCCGCGCGCCAACCGAGGTGTCGGTAAGATGGACGTCAGCCCAAAGAAAGTCAGAGATGACGACTGGCGCTCCGGGATCGGCAGGAGTGAGAGTCGCAGCGCTTTGCGGCCGGTCGAGGTCAACACGCGAAACGACAGTGGCTTTAGCACGATTGCGCGACGACAGCCGGACGATCTGTCTCCAACCAAAGAGAATACGACCTACTCAACACCAAAAGTCCCGAGCCATGATGTAATGCGACCACCTCCCAGGCCGCCGTCACATGTACAAGCGCACAGCGAAGACACCTCCTCATACTCGTCTCCCGGATCAATAAGTCGCAGTCAGCCTCCGCCTTCGCACGTCACTCCCAACAGTCTAGCAAGCCTCTCGCGCTCGGATTCTATGCGGGCAAGCACGCGGCCGAGAGAGCGAGGGCATGTCCGCTTCAATTCCACCGACAACCCGGTACCGCAGCTCGACGGCGAAGACCTCACCAAGCTCCAGAACTCATCGACCCCGCAACTGCGCCATCTTAGTAAATGGGCGTCCGAAGAGGGCACGGAAGACCTCGGCGTACATTCCCCGGACGAACAGGTGGTCGGCATGGCCGGTAGGAGGAAGCTGCAGCGTTCTGGATCGGTGAAACCCAGCAGTAAAGGCCAATCGCAATTCGCGTCACAGTACGCGAGCACGAGATGGATGGACACCCAGCGCAAGCATCTGCAGGCCTACGAATACTTGTGTCACATCGGCGAGGCGCGAGCGTGGCTGGAAGACGTACTGGAACCTGCAGAACTGCCACCCATCGTCCAGCTGGAAGAAGCTTTACGAGACGGTGTGACCTTGGCGGAAGCGGTCGTCCACCTCGCACCGGGCCTACCATCCGACCAACAACATGGCCTGGGATCTCTTCGTATCTTCCGAAGCCCACGGCTACAATTTCGGCACTCGGACAACATCGCCCTCTTCTTCCGCTTCCTCGCCGAAGTCGAGCTACCCGAACTCTTCCGTTTTGAGCTGGTTGACTTGTACGAGAAGAAAAACATCCCGAAGGTGATCTACTGTATCCACGCTCTGTCGTGGCTGCTGTTTCGGAAAGGCATCGTGAACTTCCGCATCGGTAATTTGGTTGGCCAACTGCAGTTCGAAGAGCATGAGCTGGAGGCAACGCAAAAAGGCATCGACAAGTCTGGAGTGGCGATGCCGAATTTCGGTGGTATGAGAGCGGCTCTACAGGTCGAGGAGGAGCCCCCGCCACCAGAGCCGACGCCGGAGGAAATGCTTGCCGAGGAGGAGAGCCTCATACTGGACTTGCAATCTCAAATGCGCGGCGCGCTGGTCCGAATTCGGCTCGGGAACGTGATGCAGGATCTTTGGGACGCAGAGGAGCAGGTCGCGTACTTCCAGTCCGTTGCCCGCGGTGGATTCGCGCGAGAGGTCTTCGACTTTAGGTTTTCGATGGATCGTTCTACTCGCCATTTCCAAGCGGCTGCCAAAGCCTTTCTCGTCCGGGGTCGGCAACGCCGGAAACAGCGCGCATGGAGAGACAACAAACCAGCTGTCGTCACGGTGCAGTCGCTCTGGCGCGGTCGACAACAAAGGACGGAGACGAAGCAGATCAAGACGCAACTGCAGAGGCAAAGACACGGCCTGAAGGAGTTGCAAGCTGCAATCCGTGGCACGCTTGGGAGATGGCGGGCTGGCGATGTCTGGCACGAGACGCAGGAAGCCGGCGCAGAAGTTGCAGCTCTTCAAGGCCAGGCTCGGGGTGCGCTGGAGAGGATCCGGATCTCTGTAATCATGAACGAGCTATGGGATGTCGAAGACACCATCGCAATGCTACAATCAGCCATTCGAGGTATGCAAATACGTCGGGCAGCTAAGAGCCAGAAGGTAGCCGCGAGACAGGCAGCGGTGGATATCGTTCGCTTACAGGCCGTTGCTCGTGGACTCATTCAACGAAAGGAGCAGCAAAGGCATCACGGGCACTTCCAAACGCACGAGCACACCGTCACAGATGTGCAAGCTGCTGCGCGAGGTCTCCTGACGAGGCTGAGGCAGGCTCGAACGATGGGGGCGCTACAGGGTCTAGGGTCCACCATCACGAAGTTGCAGTCTGCTTGCCGTGCCCACGGTCAGCGCAAGATGCTGGAGTCACAGAGGGCGGAACTTTCGACGACTGGTGGTGTCGTCGAACGCTTTCAGGCAGCGGCACGAGCGCGTACGCAACGCCAACGTATGCAACAGCTTCGTCAAGACCTGAAGCAACATAATGCCGGCGTCCTTGACCTTCAGTCCCTCACCCGCGCCATGCTTCAGCGGAAAAGCATCGGCAACAGACTTGCCGCGCTGGAAGACGAGGAAGAGAGCATTCTAACCCTGCAATCACTGGGCAGAGCCTACATCGAGCGGCAACGCATCTTCGAGCAACTCGTCGCCATGGAGAAAGAAGACGCAAGCGTCACGCAGCTGCAATCGTTCGCACGAGCAATGCTGCTCCGCAGCCATGTCGGCACCCTCTTGGCAGAACTCGAAGAGTACGAACAGCACACCATCGAGTTTCAGGCAGTGGCGCGCGCCTTTGTCGTCCGCCACCGCTTCCAGGCCAAGCGCCAATACTTCCGCGAAAACATGCAAAAGGTGATCAAGTTGCAGTCCTTTGTGCGCGCCAAGCAGCAAGGCGAAAGCTATAAAAGCTTGGTGAATGGGAAGAACCCGCCTCTCCCGGTTGTCAGACGCCATCTACACCTCTTAACGGACTCGCATCTAGACTTTGACGGCGAAGTCGAGGCTGAGAGGCTCAGGCGACAGGTCGTGGAGAGCGTGCGCCGCAACGAGCTCGTGGAGGGGTATGTTGAAGGTTTGGACGTGAAGATCGCGTTGCTGGTCAAGAACAAGATCACGCTGGATGAGGTCGTGAAACACCAGAAGCATTTCGGTGGTTCGGCTTCGCAGCTCCTGAGATCGGGTAGCACGCTAGGCGCACAGGGGTCGGGCTTCGACCTGAAGGCGCTGAATAAGTCTTCGAGGAAGAAGTTGACGGGGTACGAGGAATTGTTCTTCCTGCTGCAGACACAGCCGGCGTACCTCGCTCGTCTGCTGAACCACCTCGCGGCTCGCGGACTCGCGGAGAAGGATGGAAAAAACTTGGAGCGGTTGACGATGACATTGTTTGGCTACGCGCAAAAGAGTCGAGAGGAGTATTTCCTGCTAAAGGTGTTGGGTGCGAGCGCGCAACAGACCATTTCGCACGCGCAAACCCTGGACGACTACCTTCGCCAACAAAACGGGGCGTTCCACCAGCGCTTGCTGTTGATCTACGTCCGCAGCCCCTCGTGTCGATCATTCTTGAAGACCCTGTTTGGAGGCATGGTGAAGCAGGACATTTGTGGGCAAGAGCATCTGGATTTGGAGAGTGATCCCTTGCAGATCTATCGCGCTATATTGAACGATGAAGAGCTTTCTACCGGTAGGACGTCTCACCGGCCCAGAGACTTGCCAAGGGAGATTGCGATCCGGGAACACGACGTTCGACCAACGTACGTCCAGCACCTTCAAGATCTACGAGACCTGTGCGATGGTTTCTTCCTTTCGTTGGAGGACTGCTTGCACCGTATGCCGTATGGCGTCCGGTATATGGCCACGGAACAATATCGCACTCTGACGGAGCAATTCCCACACGACGATCCTGGTCACCTGGCCATGTTGGCCGGCAGCTGGCTCTGGAAATCGTACCTACTGCCCGCGCTGCGCGAGCCCGAGATGTGGGGCGTTGTCGACCGTGGTCTCGGTCCGGCGCATAAGCGCAACTTGGCTCAGGTGACCATCGTGCTGGGCCAGGTGGCGAGCGGGCGGTTGTTCGGTCCGGAGAACTTGTACCTCCAGCCTCTCAACAACTGGATCTCGGAGTCTCTCGAGAGATGGCATGAGGCGTTGCACAACCTGTTCGACATCCCCACCTCGGAGGAGTACTTCGACGCGGAGCAGTACAGCGATCTGTATGCGCGAACGAAGCCGACCCTGTACATCAAGCTCGCCGACATCTTTTCATTGCACAGCCTCATCTCCGACAACCTCTCCGCTCTGGCGCCCACGAGAGATGACCCCATCAAAGAGCTCTTGACGGATTTGGGGACGGCGAAAAGTAACGAGACCGATCTCAGCGGTGCGGCGAACGGAGGGGAAATCACCCTCACGCTGAAGTCGCGCTTCACCGTGCAAGAGGATCCCGATTTCGAGCCCAGGGCCTTGTTCATGGCCACGAAGCGGTTGGTGCTGTACATGATCAAGGTGCAATCCGGATCAAACCTCATGGAGATCATGTGCCGGCCCATCACACACGACGACGCCGATCGATGGATCCAGCTTGTGCGCGAGGAAGTGGCGGACAAGCAACGCGATCAGCGACCTCACCCCAAACGGGCGAACTCGACATTCGATCCCAGAGCGTCTTTTCGAGGAGCGAGAGCGCAGTCGGTGTACTCGGAAGCGCCCTCTGCATACTCCGAAGATCGTCGCGACCTGCTGGACCTGGAAGGGATGACCTACGCCGAGCTCAAGCAAAGCGCCATCGAGAACATTCTCGCCCTCGAACAGGCCTCCACCCCGTCGCAATTCCGCGTCAGTCGACAGAACAATTACCAAGAAATCCTCAACGCTCTGGCCGCGGACATTCGCCAAAAGCACCGCCGACGGCTGGAACGACAGGGCGAAGTCGAGTCCACGCGCGCCACCCTCGCCCAGCTCGACGCCAAAGCCAACTTCCTCGAAGAGCAGCTCAAGAGCTACAACGACTACATCGAGCAGTGCCTGCACACGCTCGCGAGCAAGAAAGGCGCCAAGCACAAGTTCATCATGCCCTTCACCAAACAATGGAGTCACGAGCGGGAACTGGAGCGCGCGGGGCGGCAGCCCAAGTTCGGCTCGTACAAGTACTCGGCGCGCCAGCTGGCGGATAAGGGCGTCCTGCTGTCATGGGCGGGCTACGCACCGGAGCACTGGGGCCAATTGAACATTGTCATCAGTTCGGACGAGGTGGGCGTTTTCCACCTCGAGGCCAGCTCGGGCAGTATGATGTTGCCGGGCGCGAGCGCGAATTTACTGTTGGATGATCTGCTGCAGGCGCAGTACGACAATCGGAATGCGATTGCCGTGTTTGAGGAGGTGGGCGGCAGTGGTGGTGATGGGGCGAAGTTGGCGGTGAACCTGTTGCTGCATCTGGTGTTTAAAAAGTTTTATCGGGAAGAGTAGAGTGGGTGTGGATGTGTGCATGCACGGCGTTTTCCGGAGCGTGATGGTTGATAATGTGGTATAGGGTGCAAATATACATACCTCTTTCAACGGTGAACACGTACAGTCCTTCGTTTGAAGTATTGTACTTTCACCACGTAAGCTCTTCATAACCGCAAGGAGGGTGAACACAGCAGTTCCTTGCCTTGGCAACATGACAAGATCATGTTTATCATATTGTCCAGTAGACGCAATTTTCTGTGCCCGCCCTGGAGTTTGTATAGAGATTATCTGGCCCATCTTTGACCGTTGTTGTTTGCTCGCGAGCAGGGGGATTTCGAGCACGTCGCCACACTGCGCTCGTGTGCTCCAGCTTGTTCGTCGACAACGTTGGAGCTCAGCCTGTCATCCGTGAACACGGCCATGTTGTCTCTCTTCGATCAGATATGGAACGCAGACCGGTACATTCTGAAGCGTGGCCTCTGCTAGGCTCCTGGGAGGCCGAGCGGCACCAGACATGGACGCTCCCATAAAGCCACAGGGAAAGCATCTGAACATGTCGAAGCCTGTTGGGAAGGGGATTCCATCGACTTCAGAGTGGGATTGTATACTCGATGCCACAGGCTTGGGACGCTTCCGTCCTTCCGCTCAGAGCGAATGATAATAGGAGATCAAGGTATCCCTAGTTTCAGCGGTGATATCTTGTTTGGTCGGGTCATGTCGCTGGGTGCTTCGCGTAGACTCCGTTGGTAGGGATTTGGAGATCCATCGGTACCGCTGATGGCTGCTGTCGCCGAGAGGTTGACCTGTTTCCCTCTTTCACTGCCACCTTTCTTCATGAGCGCAACATACGTGTGCAGTGCCTTGATCATCGCTCACATGCCGTGCCTGAGAAGAATGCCACTCTGCAGTAGATCTCATCGTGCACTGCCCTCCCAACATCGACACTCTGGAACGGTGAGAAGATCAGGGCGATTGTGGAAAGGTGAAGTCCTGAGCTGTCCTGGGGATGTCGATCAACCCCTCTTCGATGCGGTGGAACACTGTCTGTTATGAGGATAGCAATCCTATTATTATCAACGGCTTCTCCATGAGTCCCTTCATTGGGCGGCGGGAAGTTGGTTTATTGTATACCTAACTGGACGAATACGAGGTATGACCGTCAGCCTTTCCCGTAAACGGGCAGGAGAGACGAGGCTTCCATGGATCTTCCGTCGCACTGTCAAGCTGAAAGCGTGAGGAGTGCTCGTTTCCCAGAAGTCACAGCGGAATCTCTTGTGCTACTGTACCTCGAGCACCATATTATAAAGCCGCCCTGAGACCCCGACCTGTTCCAACCAGCCGCTCAATCTCATCATATGAATGTCAAAAGTACCGACATCCACACAACATGTATAAAAACAGCATCATCATCACCCTGCTGGCATGCTTGGCCGCCCTGGCGTTCGCCGGCGAGCTCGCCGAGCGATGCATTCAATTAATCACCAAGCAACCCGCCTGCTGTCCGCAAATAACCAAACACACGGCGACCAGCTACACTGACTGTCACGGATGTGGACTCGCGACCACAACCGTCGGCTCCCATTGCGACCTCGTCTGTCCAACCCACACGGTCGATGCAACGACCACGGTGACGAGCTGCTCACCCTCCGTCGACCCTTGCGCCACCGACGTCTTCTCCATCCTCGGCGCCGCTTTCACCACCCTCGCCAAGGCGAAGAGGCAAGGAGGCCCGGAACAGCCGTGCACCAGCACCATCACGTCCCACGTGTCCCCCTGCGTTGGCTGTACCGTCACATCCCAGGCGCACACTACAACGAAGTCCATCGACTGCCATGGCTGTAGCCTCACCACCCTAACCACCCACATCCCCGGTGGGGTCTGTCCGGTAAGTCTTGGAGCATCGGGGAGTCGTTCCGCGTGTACTGATCGTGTCTCTAGGTGTGTATCGGTGGGCGGTCGACGATCACTCAGAAAGGAACATCCACAGTGACCAGCTGCAAAACTTCGGCTTGTGCGGCCACCACCCATGCCTAAAGCTCCGCATGACAACGCGAACAAGGCGAGACGATTGACTGCTTCAATAGCACGCTGTGTTGGTGATGAGGAGGATTTGTTCTGCGCTGTCCATCAATAGTACAGATCCTTCACAAGTAGCACACGCCCCCATACAGACGTACCTTACCTATACCAATCACTAGGCCGATAGACTCCCTCGGGTTCAAACTTCTCCTCGGGCTGCGTGGGCTTCTGCTTCGTGCATTGTTCGTACGCGATCGAGGCCAGTACACCCGCCATGACCCGTGCAACCCAATTGTCGTATCAATGGATTGGGATACGAGGGTCAATATGTAACAATATAGACCTAGCACACGCATTTTAGGGCGAGCACCTTCCTATCTGGTCCAGTGAAGACCCTGGACCCCGGTTTGTCAGCTTATGTAATAGCTGTATGATCCCCATGCAGGTGGGCACGAGTCACGAGCTCATGAACTACATAGTACGTGTATCAGGAGAGCGATGAGGCGTCGATGTTTGGTCTAGAGGCACCAGCCAGTCAATGTGACAGCGCTGGTGAGTAGGAGCCCGGATCACGAGAGGTTATCACGAGAGGTAGTGTCGCGAAGACACATTGTCGTCGTCGGGACTCGGCGCACATGGCCACCACAAACGATGCTGCCGACAGTGCAATGACCGAGCCAGCGACATCACCCACCGATGTACCCTCTGCAATCGACCTTCCACTTGATAGCGAACATGCACCGGCATCAGAGAACCCATCCGAACACCCACCGAACGTACACGTCCCCCCCGGACCACCGAAACCACAGGTGGACGCGCAAGGTCGCCCGCTCAATCCACGGTCATGCGTAACGTGTCGGAAGAGGAAGGTCCGGTGCGACAAGGTCCATCCATGCAACCATTGCAGCCGAGCGCATATCGAGTGCGTGTTCCCATCTCCGGGACGAGCGCCGCGCAAGGCAAGGAAAGTTGGAGAGGGTCGCGACAAGGAGCTTTTGGAGCGACTGCGAAGGTTGGAGGGTGTGGTGAAAGGTTTGGGCGTGGACGTGCCGGATGGGAAGGATGGTATCGCCTTGGCAATTGCAGGCGGAGCCATTCAAGCTGGAAACGCCGCGCGAACGATACCCAGGAGCGACGAGCTGGCGAGTGAGAAGCCAACGTTGCCACGTGAGCCACAGGTGGTAGGCTTACCAGGAACACCCATCCAAGACAAGAAGACATTTGTGGAGGAGCAGCAGGGCCGCTTTGAGAACAGATTTGGCAGGTTGGTGATCAACGAAGGGAAATCTCGATACATAAACAGCTCCTTCTGGGCGAACCTATCGAACGAAGTAGAAGATCTCAAGGGCATCCTCAATCAATCGAGCGATGAAGAAGACGTGCATTCTCCAGGCTCGGACCCGAGCACGGGCGTGGACATGCAAGGCTGGATCTTCGGCTTCAGCTCACAGAGCGTAGACCTGCTCTCATTGCACCCGATACCTGGCCAGATCGAACACTACTGGGCCGTATACAAGGACCGCGTCGATCCTCTCGTCAAAGTCCTACATATCCCCACCACCGAGCCAACGGTGCTGAGCGCGGCATCCTACCTCTCAAACTTATCCAAAGGCTTCGAGGTACTGTTGTTCACCATTTACTACGGCGCCGTAACATCTCTCTCCGTCCAAGACTGTCGGCTGAAGTTCGGAGAAGACAAGACGGTGCTGCTTGCGCGGTACCGTTTCGCCATCGAGCAGGCTCTTGCCCGAGCCAACTTCCTCACCACGGAAGAGACGGTCGTGCTGCAAGCTTTCGTCATCTTCTTGATCTGCTTGCGGCGCAACAGCGACGCGCGTGTCATCTGGACGCTGACGGGCTTGGTGGTCCGCATCGCCCAGACACTCGGCATCCACCGAGACGGTGCACATTTCGGCCTCGCGCCCTTTCAGATCGAGATGCGCCGGCGATTGTGGTGGCAGGTCTGCCTGTTGGACATACGCGCGAGCGAAGATCACGGCTGTGATCCTACAATCGTCGAGCAGTCATTCGACACGAAGATGCCGCTCAATATCAACGATGTGGACATCAGCCCCGATATGAAGGTGCTCTCACCCGAGCGACGAGGCTGTACGGACATCTCGTTCTGCCTGATCCGGTTCGAAGTCTCCAACACCTTCCGGCGCATCAACTACGTTCCGCCGGGCCCGTCGCGAGCGTATCTCGAACATTATGCATCCGTCACGCTACAAGAAAAGGAGAAGTGGATCACCGAGTGTCATGAGAAACTCGAGGAGCGGTACCTGAAGCATTGTGATATGAACGTCCCACTCTTCTGGGTCACCGCCACGGTCGCACGGTTGATGATGAGTAAGATGTGGCTCATGGTCTATCACCCGTTTCAACGACAAGACGGCGGAGCGAGCTTGCCAGCCGAGACCAAGGAGAAGCTTTTCATCACCAGTCTGGAGAATATCGAGTACGCGTTACTCTTGGAAACGGAAGCCCGGACGATGAAGTGGGGCTGGTTGTTCAAGACGTACATGCAGTGGCATGCCCTCGCCTTCATGCTCTCCGAGCTGTGCCATCGCACGTCCGGTGACCTGGTCGAGAGAGCGTGGATCGCCGTGGAGAAGACGCGAGACGGCCGTTGGGGTCCACACACCACTGGCCACAACTCGCGAGTCGGACATCTCTGGCGACCGCTCAAAAAACTCTACCGCAAGGCCAAAGATGCCCGCCAACGTGGGCTGCAAGAGGAGGAGTTGATCCATCCACGAGCCGCCCAGCCGCCCGCGAGGTTGTACAGTCCCAACGCCAATCCCATGTTTGGCCACCCCAACCGACCGCGAGTGGTGCGTGCCCCGCTCAGTCAAGCGCAACTGCAGCGCTTCGCCCAAGGCCCGACGTTCGGTCAGATGCCGCTCGACAAGCACGAGCTGCTCAAATCGCCGAGAGTGATGCAGACTACTGGCGCGACCGAGATCGATCCCATAGACATCGCCAGCGTACAGATGGAGGGCGTGCAGCCATCTCTGCCACCGGGATTCGTCTCGAACACAGACGGCGCGAACCCGAACGCCCCAGCAATGCAAACGGTAACGAGCTATACCAATGGCGTGGGTGATACCGACTTTGGTTTCACGGACCTCACCCATCCAACGACGACGATGGGTGCCCCTCTCGTGCCCACAACCTCCAATACTTCCGCCCCTCCTCGTGACCCCGTCCGCCTGGATTCCGTCGACTCGACCGGCTTCGATTTCGGGGCGGCGGAGATCATGGATACCCCGGGAGATTTGAACTGGGAGAACTGGGACCAGCTCGTGCGGCAGTTCGGCATGGCGGTCGATCATCAGCCGACGAGCGTGGAAGACTTGGGCCATGCTAAGTCGAATTGGAACGGAGCGGGTTGGGAGATGGGGGGAAATCTTCGGATGGGTATGGGCGGTGGAGATTGGTTCTAGCAATACTTTTCTCTTTCTGGATGTGGACGATTGCCGTCTAGATTCTGGATGTATTTATGTGTACGAGATACCAAAGATGTTTGGGGCGTATCAGCAGCTTGGCATCGCTCTCGAGTTTGCGGGACAGGGCTTCATCATGTATTATATTGATCCGTGATGAGAGAAGTGCTCCAAGTGTCGTTCCTAGCCGTCGACCTCCGAAGGCAGACATAGCGTCGATCTGTCGTGTGAGCTTGTCGAGAGTGTGTTCGGTTGCCTCGAGGTTTTGCGAGGGAGACGCTGGAGCATGTCTCTCGCGCAAGATTCGAAACATCTAGATCGAACACGAGCTGTTCCTGACAGTCGACGTATACATCCAATATCAATATAGGTATGTAGTAGTCATTCGTTCATGAACGAGACCGCATCCATCGTGGTTGTTATCACCCCTTGTCCTCCCGCCTTTCCTGCCGACGTTTCCGCCCTTCCGTCCTCCCGTCACCGCCTTCTCCCGCTCTTCCGTCATTCACCATTTGCGGGATGACGATCGTTACACGTTATTATTACATGATAGTACTAACCTGTATGACTTGATTACAACAGGGTCTAAGCCGGACCGCGCTAGCTTCATAGAGGCTGAGTTATGTAGTAATTAATGATGGAGACGGTGGAAGCTTACATACCTAGGTAGGTAGGTTTGGAAGCTCTGAAGCTCTAATGCGGATTCAGGGAGTCTCAAACGTCGTGACATGTCACATGTGCCTTACGACGACCTTCTACTTCTTCTTCTCCTTCTTCTATACAACATCCTCGATCTTGTCCTTCTGTACATATTACGCGCATATGCACCTATAATCACTCTTGATACATATAGTGCACACGACCACCTTGCTGTCCACGTCCAGCGTACCAGCACCTGTCGCGAGCTACAGGTACATAGCCAACGGGAATTGCTTGTCGCGCTCGCGCTCGCGCTCATTGCGTTGCATTCCGGCCACGCGGGAGTGCATCAATCACTCCCACTATTATTATCATTTCTCATCCAGCAGCCCTACAGTATCCTCCCAGCACCGATGGCCATTCAGGTTAACGGCGCCTGACCTCACGTGCAGCTCCGGCTTCTTGCAGCATTACCAGCGCACGCGGTGGGAAAGCAGAGCACCGGCCGCTACGCGTTTGCTCCTCATCACTTCTTCCTCCCAATACCTGAGGCTTCCGAGCCATTCACGACACCTTCCGCCATTTCACACCTCCCACCCAAGCCTGCTCGTCACGCTCCAGTATGCGCCGTCAACAGTTCCGCGCCTCGCAGACGGCTCTACGCTCCGGCCTCTCTCCCGATCCCTCCGCTCTCTTTCACAGCTACGACGCCTCTTTAAATCCCTCCCGACCCGCGAAGTCATCTCCGCTCGGCAGCTCCAACATTACCGGTCTCCCACTGGAACTGCTTGATCGCCTTCGAGCCTTCCCTCTTTTCCGTTCCGCGCCCGAGAGCTTTCTCCTCGGTATTGGCAGGAGCTTGCGACCCAGCATCTACCAGCCTGCACAAGAGATTATACGAGAAGGTGAAGATGCCAAAGCCATGTATTGGGTGGTGCGGGGGAGCGTGCGGGTCACGAGCAGGGACGGCGAGAGCACGTACGCCGAGCTCAAACCAGGCGCCTTCTTCGGCGAGATCGGCATCCTCATGGACATCCCCCGCACGGCGTCCATTGTCGCGAGCATCCGCAGCTTGGTCGTCAGGCTAAACAAGGAGGATCTCCAGAAAGAGTTGCCCAACTATCCAGAGGTCGAGCGATCAATCAGGGAAGAGGCGGAGGAGCGGTTGTCGATTCTCGAACGCAAGAAGAGAGAGCGCACGAATGGGACGTTGGAAAACGGAGACGATGAAAGCATGCGACCTCCCGTGGCTCCGCGCAAGAGGTCACGCGATTGGATGGCGGGAGATGTGGAGATGGGAGAGGCGGGCTCCATTGCAGATGGAGAGGTTCTAGTGGCGAACAAGAGGCGCAAGTCACCCTCGCCCGGTCTCGCGGAGATGGCAACGTCGGTCGTGGATCCCCCACTCACGGTGCGGCAGCTTCTTAAGGAGCTGCCGCTGTTCGCCGGCCTCCCAAATGACATCCTGCACTTCTTGGGAGTGAATGCTCAACCGATCTCATTCCCGCCATTCACCGAAATTTTGAAACAAGGCACGGCCGGACGGGATGTCTATTTCATCCTTGGAGGGGATGTTGAGGTCTTGACCAACGTGACGGGTTCGAGGCGGTGTTCCGATCAGAAAAGCATGCTCAACTCCGACTTGAATCGGACGTACCGGGTAAGGGCACGGCTCAAGACCGGGCAGTATTTCGGTGAAGTGACGAGCCTGTCTTTGGCCCCGAGGCGAACCGCTACTGTCCGGAGTGTTCATTCCGTCGAGTGCTTGCTTATTAGTGGTGAGGTCTTGGACGAGCTCTGGCGGAAGTGCAGTTCCGGTTTGAAACATCAGGTAGAGAGGGAAGCCAAGCGGAGACTGAAGGCTGCCAAGCGGGACGACGATGTGGTCATGAGCGACGTCGGCGTGGACGGGTTTCTCCAGCCTACGAGGGAGGAGGATGATAACGAAGACGATAGTTGGTCAAAGGGCCTGCCGATGGTAACATTTGAGGGCCCTCCCCTGGATGACCTACCTATCCCACAGATGGAGCCCGTTGACCCGGATCCATTCTTCAACGCCGACCTGGATCACATGCGCGCAAAGTCCAGACGATCATCCCTCGCACCTCAACCACCTCCCGTCGACGGCCAAATGACCCCTTTGAACCGAGGGCAACGGACACCAAGTCCGCCGAGCGCAAAGCGCGTGCTGTCCTCTTCGCCGCTGAAGCCTGGCTCGAAGTACTCACCGACTGCCTCTCCGTCCTCGCCGCGCCGGTTATCTCCTACCGCCACCCGACGTCCCTCGCTCGACCGACGGCCTTCCAATTTCGGTAAAGGACGTCTGCCGGACCCTATCCTTGCCCTCATCTTCCAGCATCTCGACCTCCTCGACCTTATGCGATTCCGGCTAGTCTCGATGCATTGGTGGCACCTACTCAGCACGTGCCCCGACATCTTGCACAGTTTGGACCTATCCGTCTTCAACCGATGCATCACCGACGACGTTCTCCGCAACGTCATTGTCCCCTTCGTCGGCACCCGGCCGAAAGACGTCGATCTTAGTAATTGTTTCCATGTTACGGATGAGGGCTTCAAGCTCCTGGTCGAGGCGTGCGGAGAAGGCGCACGCGCTTGGAAGATGAAGTCGGTGTGGGACGTCTCCGCCACCGTCGTCCTCGCACTGGTCGACAAAGCCAAAGCCCTTGAGGAGATTGATCTCAGCAACTGTCGTAAAGTAGGGGACAACCTCCTCGCTCGTGTCGTCGGCTGGGTCGTGCCCGAGAAGTCCGCCGCGCAGCGAACACCCACCACGCCCACGCCGCAGAATGGGAAGCGACAGCTTAAGCGTAGAGGGGAACAGCAAGAGACGGCGGCCACCCCGGAGCATCTCCCTGGCACGGTGGTGGGAGCGGGCAAGCTCAAGCGACTGACGTTGAGCTACTGCAAGCATATCCAAGATCGCAGCATGGCACACATCGCCGCGCACGCTTCGGACCGTCTCGAAGCGCTGGACCTCACACGCTGCACCAGCGTCTCCGACGCCGGCTTCCACTCGTGGAGCCACTACGACTTCAAGCACCTGCGCACCCTCATCCTTGCCGACTGCACTTACCTGACCGACCAAGCCATCGTCGGCGTGGTCGGCGGCTGCCGCGCCCTACACGACCTCGACCTCTCCTTCTGCTGCGCCCTCAGCGACACCGCCACCGAAGTCCTCGCCCTCGGCCTGCCTGCCCTCCGCCGCCTGAACATGGCCTTTTGCGGCAGTGCCGTTTCGGACAATTCCCTCCGCTGCGTCGGCTTGCATCTGCTCGAACTCCGATATCTCTCCGTCCGGGGTTGTGTGCGCGTCACGGGGCAGGGAGTCGAGAGCGTGGTCGAGGGGTGTCGGGCTTTGGAGACATTCGATGTGAGTCAGTGTAAGAATCTGCGGGCTTGGTTGGGTCGTGGTGGGGTGGAGAGGGTGAATGGCGATAGGGGTGGTGCCAGGCAGGTCAAGTTTGGGACTGTGGCGGATGGGACGTGGCGGGTGCAGTGATGGAAGAACTTGGTGCGTACGTGGGTGTTCATGTTGACGATGATGACCGGTACGACGATTTGCAACGTGAGCGATGTTTGGAGCTTGGACGATGATGATTTTGTGTTTTTGTTTACTATCCTTGGATCTAGCGAGGGAACGCGTCAAGACATAATCGCGACATGCGACGGCCGAGCGTCGGTATTGGCCGACTTGGTAAACAATAGAACCAGAAGTATGAAGAGTTTTTGGGTACGAGAGAAGGCTTCTCCAGCTTGTGTATAACGACTGGTACCACTCTATGGACGAGTGTAGCAGAACTCGCCGTCGAGAGGGTTAGTGGTAGTGGACGTGGAGCGCTCTATGACAGTATTGCATTACTTTGGTGTTTTGACGGACCTGCTGCAATCCTGAAGAAATATCTCGTCCCAGGCATTTGGGGTCATATTCCAAGCCGTCCGTCTGCTGGTTGGCCGAAGGTATGGGTACGTCGGGTCCCAGATTGGTTGACATATCCTTGAACGGGCCGGAGGTAACGCAGCCGATGCCCACATGGACGGGAACGTACAAATTGAGGCTGTCGTTGGGGAGGATGCCGGTGGCGTTGTGAGGCTCGTAGACGTTGTTGCCGCTCATGAAGGTACTGTCAGGGCGTGTCCTCTGCGCAATGCCTGTCCGTATGTCCATGTGTAGTACCCCTGCCACCACGAACAGTCAGCCTGGAAGACATGTCAGTCACGCTAAAGATTAATCATGCGAGAGACCTGTGTTGTCGATGGTCAGGGTCTGGTTGATGTGAGTCGCGACGAGATCATCATATCTGCTTCGCGAGGCTGCCGCTGTGCGCCGGCTTCGAGTGAAGGCAAAGCGCGGCGTCAATGTAGATAGTCTTCTCCGTGGCGGACACCGCGCTCTACCCCTCGCACACCTATGCAATCGTCACGTTGCAGGACGCCAGTGGATGGTGCTTGGCCTGATGTTGTGCGAATTCGGCGAAGCCCTCCACCGCGAGTCCGTCCGTGCCAGATGTTGAGGCGGACGCAGAAGCTGCGGCCAGTGACACCGCCAGAGGGCGATCGCAACGGCAGAGCTTCATGTTCGCATGGCCAATGAACGCTGAACAGTGGCTTGAATGAGTTCTGAAGCTGGTGGCCCACAGTGTTGGTGCAACTGAAAGAGCTGTACACCCCTTCATTGGATGTCCACGGGACTCCGTGTGAAGAGGTTCAACTCGCGCAAGGGCGAAGTAGTAACGCCCAAGTGCGAGTCATCGCCGGACAACATCGTTCGCTGGTCAGCGCAGCTCGTTACACCCCAACGTCCCGAACCGCAAGTACAAAACCTCAATATACTGGACGGGTTGGTCACTTCACACTCGGTGTTGACTAGCAGCCCACTGTCGGCGTCGGTTCATAGACATAAGTGACTATATCGATAGATTTCTAGTCGTGGCCGTACCGGTAGGGTCGGCAGTCGCTACCTGTTCATTTGTTCGCCGCAGCCGGACGCGGATGGCAGACGAGGCTGAAGCGTACCAATCTCCCAACAAGCGAGAATGGGCTGCTGCGGCGCTGTCAGCTTGTTGACCAAGCACGCAAGCAACATCGCCAATTGAAATGCCTTGAGTTTAGACTATAGGTACTTATGTACTCCTTTCGGGCTCTTCCAACGAGTGTTGATCCATCAATCGGAAAGGTCAAGTGGGCTGCGCTGTTCGAAAAGTCTAGCAACCACTGGGTTTCCAAATGTCGTCCATTCGCCTAAGCGGTGTAATCAAGCTGCGTGCTGTCCATCTCGGGAGTATCAACGGTCAAGGGTGTTGTTGGTGGTGCAACAGCCTATCGCGTGGATGGCGTGCCGCGTATGCAGACGAGAACCAAGGCGGGTTCGATATCACACCATTCGGCGAGGCGAAGCGATGGACTGAGCTTGCTGCTGTGCTTGTGATGCAGTTGCGTAAGAGCGTCACGAAGCTGAGAGTGAACTTAATCGAGGTGTGCTGTTTGAGTAATGCCACAAGACGGCAGCTCTCGCGCGCGATTACTTGAACCCTATGCCTGAAAATCGCCCGATCCGGTCTTGCCACTCTCTTTCCGTCGCACGCAATTGTTGATGAGTGGCGTGTTCTTTGGGAAGGCTTGCCGCAGTGTTGCCGTTCCTCTTGAACCTTGTACTGAGATGAGAACATCCAGTTCGATCTGCTCGATCATGTCTTAAGCATCTATGCCATCCGTCCTCTCTTCGACGGGTTTATTCGGCTTCCGTGTCGTATAGCAGAGATCTTGCTCGCCTTCAAGAAGTTCTGGCCGTCGCCTAATCGCTCTGCCTAAACCCTCCGGTGTTGGTTCTTCTCGAGACGAAGGAGTATTCCTCACGCTGTCCTAGCACTTCACTTGCCCTTCTTCAGCTGCTTCGTAACCTCCGCCTTGCTGTCTTTCTTCCCGCCACGTAATATCTCGAGATGTCCAGCCCGGCCCGCAAGCGACTTCTCCGTCAGCTCCGTCAAGCCCGCCGTATGCTTCTTCTTCATCTGTTGCTGCTTTTGCAACGTCGCTTTCTTCGGTTTAATCACGCGAGATCCCGTCTGCTTGCGCTGAGTGCTGTTGGGACGTGAGCTCGAGAATGTCTGACATGCAGAGAAGGTGTCGACATACACTTTGACAGCTGGCGCCTTGGCCTTCTTGAGCTGACCTTGAGCCATCTAAATGCTGTGATCTGCTGGAACTGGGCGAGGAAATATGAGTGGCCTGGAGGCAGAAACGCGAAAAGCAATGGAAGCAGCGCGCCAAGCCTTTTGTCAGCAAAGGACTTCCCGTCAACAGGCCTACAGGTGAGCGCCGCACTCGCCTGCCGTAAGGTCACCGTGATCATCTAATTACTATCGGAGGGTCTTTGACAATCCGCAGGCGCTTCATAAATTTCCAGTAAGGACGCAATGCTAAAGATACAAGGACGCTGGCCAGCTCCCTCCGCAAAACAAACGCAGTCACGGTGGTATGAATCCTTTCTTATTCTACAAGCTCGCTCTCGCCACCACTCAAGACCATCCTCCTTGACCGACCCACGTCCACCACCCCGGCACGCACTTTGTTCGGCAGTCCTTACAGTATCTCTCGCGACAACGAGAGTAGGTGCAGTCCGGGCAATTGTAACGCTTACGGTGGGTCTGGTTATGCCGGCAGGTGTCGTGATCGAAGGGGAGGTAGCGGCTGTCAAGCTCGCGCCAGTCATTGATGCGGAGGACCTGGTCGTAGATGCACTGACATTCGCGGCCTTGGCAGCGACGACTGTGACGGCAGGCGTAGCGGTAGGTGTGGAGTGGCATTGCGCTCACGTACGATGGACTGCTTCGAGCTGTCGCAGTAACGACATGTAACTGATGGCGGGCGCTTGCAAGGTCTGTCGTTGTCCGACCGCAGCCCTCGAGAGGCCGTATGCGTAGCGTGGCAGGGACAACAAGGCGGAAGACGCAACGAATTTCTGCTGTGGTATGAAGACAGGATGTAGTAGAAGGAAGCAACTGCATTTCATGCGAGAGTGGCGGCGTTTTAAAAGGCACTGCTTGCTTTCGACGACGCAATATGCTGGCGAATGTTATTTGTAGGATGAAAACCGTTGGCAGCCCAGTTTGTATAACAAGGAGTTTGCTGTGCAGGCTGTATTGGTAGATCAAGTCTGATTCCAACGTTGTGGGTCCATGTCGAGAAGCGTGCAGATATGGTTATCGCCAAAGAACGGCGTGATGAAATGAAAGACTCTTAACCTAACAAACAAGAGGTAACGCTTAAGCCTTCCCATGCCACAGGAGTAGCAAATACAAGCGCGGTAATTGTCGGCAATGCGGTACTTACTGCTGAGGCGGAAGTGGGCTACCCAAGGCAACGCTCGTTCTCGGTTCGTCTGATTGAGGCGGCATTATCAGGGCTACCGTGTAATGGATACTATATGTGTGTCTGTAGAGTCAATGTCGCAAGAAAGCTCCATTTGTAGAGAGATGACGAGGCCTTGCCGCACACCACGTTAGACGCTGCATTCGGGAGGTGAAGAATGGCCGCAAGGTCGATCGATCGAAGACTCGTAGAGCGTGCGGACCTAAGCCGGACTGAATGCGTCACAACTATGTCCCTTCCGTCGTTTGTGGACTGGCGTACAGAGCGTCGATGGGACACCTTGTCGTACCGAGGAGAAGAACCTTGAGCACACACCGCGCGGTCGATGCAGGCCGAACCCGGTTGTCTGCTCAATCTATCAGCTCCGACGCACGCTAGCATCGCGTTGCCAACGATGCTCACCATAGTCCGGGGATATTCCACTAAGCGTACTGTCGCTGTGATACAAGTGCCGTGTCGTACCACGCTCGCCCAGCACAATCCATACATAATCGTATAGAGCATAGCCGTCGTCTGATCCCTTCAGAGCAACGAACCAGCCAGCTCTTCACTTCGCGTTCATTGGCAACGGCACCTCACCCTCACCCTCACCGTCATCTTCACCATACACCTCCTCCAGAGTCGGTACAATCACATCCCACTTCTCGCCAGCCGGCTCGCCCACCAGCGTTTCGCCGTCTAGCCTTTCCATGTCTTCAACTCCTTCGTCACGATCCTCACCCACAGTCGCGTCGTCTCCCGATCGGAACTTGAACGCAACCACGCCCCCATCTCTCAAGCCCGCACCTTGCGGACAATCCTGCAGTGCATTCGCACTCCTGGCTTTGGTCTTCCCTGCCGTCGCCTTGCCTTTGCCCTTTCCGTCGACGAACATCTCCTCGTCTAGATCATCCTGCTTGTCTAACGGCTCCCAACCAGCGTCGAGGTCGTTGATATCGACGGGCCGTGCCAAGAGCACATCATCGACATCTTGTGGGATGACGTGTCCGTGAAGCTGGCCGTCAGGATGTGATTGCTGTACGGCTTTCAACAGCTCGGCGCGTATCAGCGAGAGCTTCTGAAGCGGGTCGACATGCAGAAAGATGGTTGTGCGGCTGTGCTTGAACCGTAGTGTCCATGTTCGCGCACTCGGCCTGATTGAAGGAGTCATCGTGGGTGGTGGTTGTGTATGTACTTACGTGCAGAGAGGTAGGATAATAAACGCAAGGCAGCCGTAACCCTAACCCTAGGATCACCGACTTCGCCGCCTTGAAATATTCTCGTGCTCGAGACATCGCGGTTCATCAGTCGGCAAACACGCAAGACCGGGTGAGTGAGCAGCTTTCTTCGGTAACGTTTTCTTTTGCCACCGAATGATGCTCAATTCATAGCATGTATTACCCGAAGGCACCACTTGTGCTCCTGAAGATCACATACGATTTCTGATATGCCACCCTCACCCGTCTTCAAGCGTCGATGAAGCAAGCTGTCGAGATCGCTGACAATCAAAAGGAAGACGCCAGACGCACAGGATGAGCGCACCAAAAGCTCCGCAGAACCACTTCACCCTCCTGTATTTCGCCGTGGCAACATCGTACACTCACAAACACTACGATTTCTTTCCGGCCCCGCTTCCTGTTGGCCAGCTCTACGAGATACTGGAAAAACGATACCCTGGCATGAGGAAGGGGGTGCTGGATTGTTGCGCGCTCACCGTGAACCTGGAGTACGTGGATGTCGACGAGGAGGGATCGAAGGAAGGCGAAGGGTTGCGGATCCAGTCCGGCGATGAGGTCGCCATCATCCCACCTGTGAGCTCCGGCTGAAGAATTTGCGTCAAAGCCGGTATATAGGCCTCGTGTATGTCGTGTCAAAATCCTCCGATATCGGCTAACTAAACGCAAGCTGACGTTATCTGGTTGAATCAGTTTGGGAATTCCAACTCTCAAGTTTTCTTTACATCCCATAACGACGTGAAGCATGGCGGTCACTTCTCCAAAGACGGTGATTTACAAAACCGTGGACAAGCTGGAAATCCCTCTGGACGTGCACTTACCCAGGAACGTGAAGCACGCACCGGTTCTGCTGTGGTGGCACGGTGGTGGCCTGCTTCAGGGCAAACGTACAAACATTTCTCCCCATCACATTCGCGGGATCGACAAGCACGGATACGCCTTTGTCTCGGCAGATTATCGCCTCGCACCACAAGTTGGTGTCGCCGACATCTACGAGGACGTCAAGGACTGCATTGCCTTCATTAGGACAGAGCTATCGAAGCATGTTGGCGAAGACGCCATCGATACGAACCGCCTGGCGGTCTCCGGGAGCTCGGCAGGCGGCTATCTCGCCTTTCTAGCAGGGCTCTACGTCGAGCCGAAGCCCAATATCATCCTACCCATCTACCCCATCACGGATCCTTTCGGTCTCTTCTTTACGACCCCTCAGCCTCCCCCTCTGGACAGTGAACGGACGGAGAAGTCTACCGTCGAAGCCTTCCTCGACCCTCACGGCGAGGTGGTTGTTAACAACGAGGCTGAAAGCAAGCGCAATAGTCTTTACATGTACATGCTGCAAGAAGCAAATCTCGCACGTCTCCTAAAGATGAACGCTGGCGACGACACCTTCAGGATCGCGAAGAAAATCTACGAGAAGGGTCTACCACCGGCATATGTGGTCCATGGCGATGCGGATGGTGCAGTCGGCCCGGAGCAAGCTGATGAAGTGGTGGGCGTGATGGTGGGGTTGGGCATCGAGGTGGAATATGAACGATTGCACGGTGTTGACCATCTGTTTGACCGCGACGACAAGGTTGAGTTGGAAAGGATGTACAGCTTTCTGTTAAAGTATCTCTGAGGATCCGTACATAAATTCCGAGAGCCGTGGTGAAGTGAACCCACGTGATGCATACAATGTCTTACTAAGCATGGTATACTTCCGGACTTCCAAGTTGCTACTGTCGCAGGCTTGCGCCATCAACGCTGTAGCTCCGTATAGCACCTTTACACTGCCGAAGTGACCGACATTGAACGCGTGAGCGCAGTCTTGGAAGGTGGTGCCGAGAAATCCCAGGTGTCGGCGAAGGCAACGACGGTGACCGAGCATACCGACTGGCCGACATCACCAAACCATGTCGCAGAACATCGACCCGCGCTTGGGCCCGCAGTACGCCGGCGTGCCAGCGACGGTGTTCAGCGGATCGAGGGGCGACACTCTGAAGACGGAGGCTGGAGTGTATCCTGCTCAGCAACCATATTACCACTATCTACCGCCGCAAACGCATACGCCACAGCACCATGGTGCCCCACACAGCGACCAGACGAGCCCGGAGCAGAATGCGTTCATGCCGGTGGACGGCGAAGCGAGCCCCGAGCAGGGACTGGAAGGGCAGAACGGGGACGATGCGAAAAGACCGCGTGCCTGTGAAGCCTGCCGTGGGCTGAAGGTGCGATGCGATCAGGATCCTCAGCACCCGGAGATTTCGTGCAAGCGATGCGCCAAGGCCGGTAGGCAGTGTGTCATCACGCAACCGAGCAGGAAGAGACAGAAAAAGGCGGACAGTCGCGTTGCGGAGCTGGAGAAGAAGCTGGACGCCCTTACTGCTGCGCTGCATCAGCAACAAGGGTATGCGCCTGGACCGACCGCCGATGTAGGTTCGGTGATACAAGCGCGCACATCTTCGAGCGAACCCGACACACAACCCAGCAAACGCCGGCGAACAGATGAGGAGGCTTCTTCATACGATCCCGTCGACGCGGCCATCAATCCTGGCTTGAAAACGGAGGAGCAGATTGGCAAGGGTTTCAAAGACATCCATACGGCATGGGGGTTGGCCTCGGATCTGAAGAGATATCTCCATCACACCACGCCAGAGGAATTTGTCAATCGCATCAACGCACTCATCAGTCCGGAAGTGGCATCGACAATCTTCGAACGCTACACGACGAAGCTCGTCCCTCATTTACCCGCCGTCGTCTTCCCGGCAGGTACGACAGCCGAACAGGTCTTCAAAGAAAAGCCGATTCTGTATGTCTGCATCCTTTCGGCGTCATCGTTTGGAACCCTTCATCCCAATGTGTCGAAGAAGCTTGCCCGAGAGGCTGTCGGTGCGGTCGCCGACTGCGTCGTCCGCAACGGCGCCAAATCGCTCGAACTCATCCAAGCTATGCAAGTCATGGCCTTGTGGTACAAGCCACCCGAGCAAGCCGAACAGACCAACTTTTATCAGATCATTCACATGGCTGCGGTCATGGCTTTGGACATTGGGCTGGGCAAGCGCTTCAATCCGGCCAAGGCACGGAGAGGATTCGGTGGGCCGAACGCGCAATACGTGCCTGGTCCTCACCGAGCGCTCGCCCAGGACTCGGACACGCTTGAAGCGAGGAGGGCGTGGCTGACGTGCTATTATCTCTGCGCGAGGTGAGGAATCCCTGCCAGCTTGTGATCGAAAGCTAATAGTCTATAGTGCATCGATGGTTCTCCGCCGTCCGAATCTCGTCCGCTGGACCAACTACATGAAGGAGTGCATCGAGGTCCTCGAAACACATCCGGACGCATATCCTTCCGATAAACTATTCTGCCAGCACGTCAAGATCCAGCACATCTGCGAAGACATCGGGTTGCAGTTCCTCATGGACGACAATACCGCAACCATCAGCATCACCGATCCGAAAGTCACGTACGCTTTGAATGTGTTGGAGAACCAGCTCAAAACTTGGAAGGAGCAAGTCCCTGCCGAATGCCGCGGGCAAGGCTTGCAATTCTTCGAGCACGTCACCAGCCTGTACCTTCATGAGATTGCGCTTCACTTCAACCACAACATCGAAGATTTCCGCTTACCGTTCACGGAAGAGTCTCTGAAATCGGCGAGTAACACCTCGGACACACTCTCGCAGAATCAGATGGCTGCGCTGGAAGCATGCCTGAAGGCAGCCCATGGCATCCTAAGCACCATGCTCTCATACGAAATGTCGACGGTCAAGTCCTTGCCGATGCTCCTCTTTTTTGTGCGTTGCGTCTATGCCATTGTCATCCTCATCAAGATGCATGTCGCCGTCTGCACCCCCAACAGCGAATTGGGGAAGATGATGAAGCCGGACGATCTACGCGTGGACTACTACCTCGACCGCCTGATCAATCTGTTCGCCTATGTGTCAAAGGATGGGGAAGACTTCAAACCGCACCCCAAGATCCTTCATATTCTGTCCGTGTTGAAGGAGTGGTTCAACCACCACAAAGCGAACGTGCAGCAGCAAACGCCACTCCATTTACTTAGCCAAGTCGCCACACAACCCAAGCAGCCTACGCCTGAAGTCGCAGAGTGGTTCAACCCACCGATGATGATACCTGCCCAGCCGTCTGTTCAAGATCAGTACGGGGTATCCAGTACGGTGGACCCGACGAATCAGGACTACGGCTGGGGCTCCGGGTTCGAGCAAGCAATGGATATTGCACTGGGCGGTATGGATGGGCTACAAGGTGGTGGGCTGGACAATTGGTTCTTGGGGGATAGCATGGCGCCGTTTGGGTTCAATGGAGATGCTGCAGCTGGGGGGTGGTAGGGAATCATAGATTGCACGACTATAATCCCTCACCCTCGGCGGGCGCGTGCATCAGCTCGTCGGTAGTTGTCCCTCGCGGTGAAAGCTGCCGTTTGACGAACTCGACGTAACCCAACCGCCTGCCTCGCCAAATACTCACGGCGTCCTGTAGCAACCCGTACCCCAATCCCGCTTTGATGCCCATCTTCGCCACCCTTGCGGCAGTCGGCACCGGAAACCGGTTCCACACACTGAATAACCCCGCCGTGCTCAACCCAGCCAACACCGAACTGAGGAAATCCCGGTTGCCTGTAATGGCCCTTTCACCATCCTCCACACCTCTGATCGCTCTCGCCACTCCCGCTCGACCGCGGTCAATGCACTCCTCCGTCCCCATGAATACGCCCACCCAAAACCCCTGCCTCCACGCCATCCTGAACCCCTCTTTAATACCACCAAGGGCCATATGGTAGTTCTTACTCTTGTGGTAGAGAAACCAACCGGTCTGCGTGGTTGGGAAGCGGTGGGCATTCTCAGCGCGGAAGCGTAGACCGTGCTCCTCGGAGCCTTTGTAGGTACCGAGTGCGAAGCCCGCGAACGAGGCGAGGGTGATGGAGAAGGGGAGACGAATGGCGAGAGGTAGGGAGAGACGCTCGGCTTGCCATGATGTGGGACGTGAGGTGGCCATGTTGGTGAGGTGATCATACGGACTGCTCGACAAAGCCTAGAGGTAGGCACTGCGCATATCTGGTACCACTGGGACGCAGTCTGTTCTGAAGTGTTCGCCACGCTGCGGCGAGCTCGGGAATGTCGCCTTGTCGGCGTCCATCCGCATCGCCTTCTCACACATACACCTGCAGCAAGTTCCGTATCATGCCCCTCGCCCGTCATGCCGTCGCCACGACGAACGCGTCCTCGAATTATGTCTGCCTTGGTTGTCGTATCGCGAGTCAACGCCGCTTCCGCCACCTCGCCAATTCGCATAGCAATCCCGTCGAAGACAGTATTCAAGATGGCATATCCGGGGCGCGATCACATGTGGAAAACAACCACACAACGAAGAACAGGCGCACATTAAGGAGAAAAGCGCAGACGTCTTGTGATGGGCGATCTCCAGCAAAAGGTGGCAATCCACACGTGCCCTCTACAGAACGATCAATGTCAGGCTTGGGACGCCATCGACTTTCTCGGAACTATCACACTTCACGGCCGGCGTTCGAACAACTCGTGGCAGTCGAGACGAAATCTGAACCCTCCAATGGCATCCGCGCGCAACTACGCCAGTGGCAGGAACTCTACGGGCGTGAAGAAGCAGAGGCGGTCGAGCTCCAGTCGGACCCCGACAACGGTGACATGATCAACACCGTTACTCGTCTCGGAGAGGAACACATTTTCCGCCAGACGCCCGAGGATGAACAAGACGAACGCGAGACCGTGCAAACGTTCATGCACTCTGTGGACGACGAGTCCGGCGGTAACGCTCGACCGCGCGGCGAGTTCCTCCGCATGGGCGACCTCGTCGAGCTCGAGTACTTGCGAAGCGACAGAGAAAGCATCGTGGCCATCTTTATCCGACACTTTGGTAACATGACGCAGATGTACACCATGCACGGACGGTGGGTGCATGTGATGCCCAGAACCGTTCAGTACTCCATCACCGGTTGGATCGATCCTGCCCTCGTGCGCCCGCTGCTCGATTACCTGCCGGCTGCCGACGAAATCGCCAACATGAGAGTTCTGCTCAAAGAGGCGTATATCAAAGACATGTCCGTGCCGCGACATGTGGCGGCGCCGTTGGTGAGTCGGATGCTGCAGTTCTACTCTGAGAGCAAGGAAATATACCGCCAACACGTGGGGACATTGGATAACATGCATGACATCTTGGCGCACGAGGACAAGTTGAGGTTTACGGATCTGCCGTCCATGGCGGCGAAGCTGCTCAACATACCAGTGAGTAAGCTGACGCTGACAGCGATTTATGCCGTGCGGCAAGCGTGCTCGCGTGCGGGATTTGCGTTCAGCATCGATCGCCGTTCACATCGGTTGACCGGGCACGTCACGATTCGAACCAAGGAGCAGGTTCGCATGGCGGAGAAGGTGAAGCGCTGGTTGAGGCAGTGGCAGGACGATCTGGCGGCGCGAGTGACCATGTCGGAAGATCAGCTACAGAAGCACAATGTCCCGCTGAGCGCGCAGTACGTGTACTCGTTCATCGACAAGGCCAAGAAGATTATCGAGAAGAGCCGCGAGGACCGCACGCCGACGGAGTTCGGCTCCATCGGGCCCAGTAAGGTCAGGCTCCCCATCACGCCGGAGAGCAGCTGCGTCAGGAGTATTCCAGGGCAGGAGTTCACCGCACAGGACCAGGAGCTCGTCAAATTTATCGAGGCGTGGAGTTTGTCCGGGATGTTTCTTGGCTTACCACGAGTCGAAGCACTACCACCCCTCCTCCTGCAAGCGACGGGGATGTACGCGGATCTCGAACTGAAAGCCCACACGGGATTGATCTTCTTGCAGGAGCTGGGAACGATCTTGCCGTACGAGAACCGCGTTCGCTTCGATCCACATTTGCTCCTGCCGCAAAGCGAGCACTCCAAACCTTTGCAGGATCTCATGACGAGGGTGCTCCACTTGCACGGCCGACCCGGGTTTCAAGACTCCATGGCGTCTCTGCGGCACGACTGGAAGAACTTGCCGGTATATTGTATCGACGACGCCTCGGCACATGAGATTGATGACGGGTTATCCGTCGAGCCGGTGGGTGAAAACGAGTGGTGGGTGCATATCCACATCGCCAACCCCACCGCATTCTTCTCGAGAGATCATGACCTGGCGAAGATGTCGCAGCACATGCACGAGTCGGTTTATATGCCGGAGCGAGCGTACATGATGTTGCCGCGCTGGGCGACGCAAGCCCACTTTTCGCTCGGCAAGGACCGACCGTGTATGACGATTTCCGCGAGGATGAATCGACAAGGTAACGTGTTGGAGAAGAAGATTCGGTCGGGTTTGATCAGGAATGTCATCCGGCTCACGCATGAGGAGGTGTCCAAACTGTTGGGAGTAGAAACGGATCAACAACCGGAACTCGTGCTGACCGTCGGTGGTGAACCGCCACCTCCGCGACCGAGAAAGAGCCGGGTCAAGGACATCACCCCCCAGCAGGTGCAGCAATTGCGAGTCTTGTCCCACCTGGCAGACCGGAGGCAAGAGATCCGACGAGCGGCGGGTGGTTTGTTCTTTGACGCGCACAAGCCCGACGTCCAGGTCTGGGAGTCATACAGAGGTTCCGGGCTCGCGTGGGAGCGCCCGCATCGGTCGGGCAGTCGCCGAATCGAAGGCGATCCCGTCATTCAGATGCGCACCAAAGGCCTGGTGAACTGGTTCGCGGCTTCCAACGACGTCGTCGGTTGTCTCGTCCGCGAGATGATGTTGCTCGCGTGTGAGACCGCAGCGACGTGGTGCAGTGAGCGGCAAATCCCCATTCCATACCGGGGTAGTGTGCCAAACCCGGACCGCATGAACTCGGATCAGTTTTTTCAAGAGTTTTTGGCGAATCACACATCCGAATATCCAATGCATTTAGGCCTGCAGTACATGCACACGTTCGGCATGACGCAAATCAGCACCACCCCGTTCCGACATAAAATTCTTGGCATGGACAAGTATGCCAAAGTCACAAGTCCTCTGAGGCGGTACAGTGACATGATCATGCACTGGCAGATTGACGCCACGTTGAGGGAGGAAGCGAAAGGTCCCTTGACTACTGATCGCAGCTTCCTCCCCTTCAGTCAGCCCGTCCTCCAAAACCTCATCAAAACCATGAAGCCGCGCGAAGTCATGATTGCCAGAGCCAAGATGTATTCGGATGATTTCTGGACCAGCATGCTTCTCTTCCGCGCCTTTCACTTTGGCGAGGCGAAGCTACCCGGTGACACGTTCAAAGTCTACGTCCACACGTCCGTCGAGTCGACGATGAGCTTTCACAGTCTCGGTGTCATCGTCATGGCGTTGAACGTGTCGGGGAGTATGGAACGGCCGCAAGAACAGTCCAAATCGATGCCCGAAGCGCTTGTCGGGGATGTATGGGAGTGTGAGCTCGTGTCGGTCGATGTTCGGCAGAGGACGCCATTTTTCAAGCCATTGAGGTTGTTGGAGAGGGGGGGAAGTCTGTAACCAATCAGGTGAAATTCATACGTTTGCTTTGATCAGCTGCGCTCGGCGGGACATGCTTCTTATTAGGCGAAGACAAGCGACATGCCGCCCGCCCATGGACGTAGCGAATCTCTAGATCAGTAGGCATGGTTGATTCGGAGCATCGACCACGGTGGCCGCTTCTCGTTTGATAGTCCTGCCTTGGTTTGACGATCAGACGAGCAGGTTCGGTTAGGACAGGGTTAGGGGATAGTTGAGTGTTTCTCTTCTTCTATAGTAGGAGAAAACCTCTTAAGGTTAGAACATTTTGGGACGAAACATAGAACTTTAAGGACACTATTCCAAAGCGCATGTAATTCTGTCATAGGTAGGTTATATATACATAGTATGCCTAGCTTTAGTATATAGTATGTTCGATATGGGACTTAGAAGGAGTTGCTATAGCTTCTACACCTAAAGTTATGGTATACTAAGACTCTTAGGAGAAGTATAGGTAGAGCTAGTACAATAACCTAAGGCTCACCCTTTATATTATCTCTCTCTTCTCTTCTCTCTAATATAGCTATAGAATATTCCTTTTCTACTATATCCCTTCCTTATAATAGTAATAGCTCATTATTTACTCTATAAAAAGTGTACTATAGTAGCTTAAAAGAATCGTCTTATTAAGGCAATAAGAATAAGCTACTATAGGATACTTTCTGTAGAGTATTTTATGAGATATAGCCCTAGGTCTTCTGTTAAGCCTATAGAGATGTATCTTGCTTAATACTCTATAGAAACTGTACTATAGTAGCTCAAAAGAACCGTCTTGTTAAGGCAATGAAAACGAGCTCCTATAGAACAGTTTCTATTGAGTATTAAGCAAGATATAGCCCTAGGTCTTCTATTAAGCTTATGAAGATGTATCTTGCTTAATACTCTATAGAAACTGTACTATATGTTGAGAATTGGCAGCCATCTAGTCATGTGGCCCTTGGTCATGTGACTAGATGACAGTTGTTAGGGTCTAGATGAAATCCCTTTATCTAGATTCACTACTCCTACTTCCCTTTTAATTCCTTAGTGATAATGGCAGCTCTATAGTAGACAATACATTTTCCTTAGAGGGTTCCTGTACTTTTAGTCTCTTCTACTACATAGTTTAGTCTACCCCTTTTAATAGGTTATAAGCCTAGGTTTGTAGGACTATTTAAACACCTTCTAAGAAGAGTATACTTAATCTACTAATTGATTAGGGTTAGGGTTAGGGTTAGGGTTAGGGTTAGGGTTAGGGTTAGGGTTAGGGTTAGGGTTAGGGTTAGGGTTAGGGTTAGGGTTAGGGGTGGGGTTAGGGTTAGGGTTAGGGA
>Ga0268244_10000041_pt1 | contig 52726 bp, 55 predicted proteins | sample AgamicMgSfe_FD_200258 | JGI IMG/M metagenome (GOLD analysis project Ga0268244, IMG submission 200258) | Agave microbial communities from Guanajuato, Mexico - Mg.Sf.e (v2) (version 2) | ecosystem: Host-associated > Plants > Phyllosphere > Phylloplane/Leaf | place: Guanajuato, Mexico | collected... | reverse complement strand
CCCTAACCCTAACCCTAACCCTAACCCTAACCCTAACCCTAACCCTAACCCTATATGTAGCGCGATAGCTAGCCTTCGACTTGTACTTATAGTAAGCGTAAGCCTTCTTGTCCTTATTATAGAATGCACAATAGTCTATAGAAGTACCCTTGCAAGTATAGTACGAGTAGGGCGTGATAGCGCTCTTACCCTCCCTAGTCTCTATAATACAGCTAGCTATATTATACTTATATAGGTTGTTGAGCGCGTTCTTTTTCTTATTCTTATCTTTACTTGTAGCTTAGATAAGCTACAAGTTCTATTTGCCCTTAGAGATGTAGTAAAACGCTATTTTGTCAGTAGTTTTAGGGCAATAGAGGGGCGTAGGGGCGGCTATAGGGTAGAGGGCAAGGTTCATAGTAGACATGCTAGTATTAGTATTATTGTTATTGTTGCTACTATTCTTTGGCTTAGTATGAGTGCGTAGGAGAGTGATATGAGTGTCAACATTGCAAAGGAAGAGAAGGAGAGTTTTATCTTTAAAGGAACAATGAAAGTGAAGGCTATGTGTGTTAGTAGCAAGTATGTGTCAATAGCAAGCATATGAACAATAGCATGTGAGCCTGTTAATGAAGCGTCGACAATGAAGTGAGTAAAGCGACAATGAAGCCAAAGTGAGCCTACAGTGAACAAAGGCAACAATAACAAGGTGTATAAAGGTGTAGACAAAGGAGTGAAGAAGTGAGTTCTACTGAAGTGGCGGAGTGGCACAAACTGAGCTCCGTCAGTTGGGGAATTCGGTCAAATAGTTGACGATGGGGTATCACACTCGCAGAGCACATCTATACGACATATCCTCCCGTGATACATCTCCACGGCCTCATGGGCTGACTCTCCTCCAACTCCACCACCCACCAAAGCGCCTGTTTGGCCTTGTCCATCTGTCCACTGAGCTCGTACGCTCGGGCAAGCGACAACCAGGCCGCGGAGTTATCCCAACCGGTACCCAGTTTGGTCAGGTTCGACAGCAGCATGTACGCCCTGTCCCTGGCGGCAGCTAAGTCGGTCGAAGGCATCTTCCCTTCAAAGGTATCCATGAGAAGTTCAGAAACACCCACAATGCCATCCGGGTGATCGGGAAAGTAAGCCAGGGCCGTCTCGTAGCGCGACAGCGCGTCGAAAGACAGCTCACGGGCTGATGCGAGAGCACCGCGCTGGGCATGTCAGTGGAGGCTGGCTTATCGCGGGTCACGGTACTTACAGCGGAATGAACGTCTGCCCACAACTCGTCCACACTTTGACCTCCACCCCATCCTTTTTCGAAGAGGTTCCTGGCCGTTGTCTTGTCCGTCTCCAACGCCTCGACGGTGCGGGTCGCTTCGTTGATCGCGCCGCCTGCATCATCATACAGATCGGCACGTATGTACAAGCTCGCGATGAAGAGCCATACCTTGACCAGAATGCTCGTCTGGTGTTGACGTTCCTGAAGATTGGAAAGGTGTAGCGAATGTGGTGCTGGAAGTCGGACGTCCTGCTCGGGAGGCTGGTCATCATGTCCTGCTGGAGGTGGCAATGCATTGTGGGCTGCGTTATGCTGCATACTCTTGAGTGGTTGCTGCGATACACCCTGCTGCATTTGGGGTTCGGTGCGGATCACTTTGTCCTCCTTTCCGCCGAGCTTCTCTGCACTCTCTTCCGAGCGAAGACTTCTCGTGTCACGATGATCGCCATGATGACCCCTGATCTTGAACGGCAAGTGTAAGTGGTGGTCTTGACGGCGATGTCCGTCCTCATTAGTGACGGTGATGGCAACGGGCGCGTCGAAATCATGGCCAACGGTTGCAAGCGCTGGCTCGGTCGCTGCCGCTGCCGGAGGTCCTCGTTCCACGCTGTTTCTCGCCGACTTCGTCCTGATGCTTCCAACGATGCTGCGCAGGGCGCTTCTGCTTGGAGGTCCTGCTGTGGGGGTGACTTTTGTCGGCGCCTTTGTTCGTTCGGGTGTACCAAAAAGCTGCGCGTACAGACTTAAGAGCTCGTCCGCGGAATCGACCGCAGTGTTCGCTCCCTCCGTGAGCTCAGTAAAAGTCAACTGACTCATCTTCAGCTGCAGCATAGCCTCCTTGTCGAAAGTATCCATGTGCTCAGCGACGTCGTGAGAGTGGAGGTCCAATGCGGCCTCGCACATTCTGTACGCCTGCTCGTACTCGTCTCTCGTGGTCAAACACAGGGAGAGCAGGTGCCAGAGTGGTAACGCTCGTCTGCCTACCTCACTGTCTGTCCCTGCGAGGGCAATCGACCGTTTGGCGACCTCGATGGCGGCGGAGACTTGTTGTGTCTCGGCGAGTACACTGGCAAGCGCGTAAGACGTTTCAACGCTGTGTGGGTCATGTGTGTAGGCCTGACGTAAGTTCTGCACCGCCTCCGCTTGCAAGCCGTCTCTCGTCCCGACGTCATGAGTAAGGCGAGCCCAATGTGCTTGACAGACACCGAGTGCTCGATACGCGGCGGCCAATGTGACGGGCTGTAGACTCGATTTGGCCAGCCAGTTTCTTATAGTCTTCGCGACTTGCAGCGCTTTCTCTCCCTGCTCGCGGTCGCCATATTTGCATAATACGCTCACCGCGTCGGCAGCCGTGATCAAAGCGGAATCGTCATTGTCGGCGCCCAGCTCATGCGCCCCCGTCTTCTCCGCCCTTGCCTTTCCCTTGCCGATTATTTCCACATAGCTATCGAACGCATGCATGGCCAAATCGAATTCTCCGAGCGTCGAGTGCACGTAGAACAAATGACGTAAGATTGCGGTCGAATGGAATGTTTTCGTCGCTGCACGGTACAGAATATCGAGCATACCTCGGCTGACGCTCTCCTTGTCGCCTTCACCGAGCGCAGCGTCTGTCCAGCTGGGCCCACAGAGGATTTTCCAGTTCGCCACGGCTTGCTGAACCCACTCCTCCACTTCCGTGTTGCGTTCACTCGCCTTGGGAAACTGCGTCTCACCCAGGAGAAGAGACTCGTATGACGCCTCGACGCGTTTCAGCTCGGCCAGTTGACGGGTTTTCGCAGGCACGGAATGTTCATCTTTGCTATCGATCAACAAATTTGCGTCCGGGCTGTACATAATGCCGTGCTCCAGTATGTTTGACACGAGATCGTAGTACGCCTTCCAAACCACGCGGCGAGGGGTGTCCGTCGCAGGCGGTGACACTCGTTGCCAGAAGTCTGCCCAGGCCCTGAAAGCCCGAAGAGAGTCGTCGAGCATCGGAAGCTGAGGCTGCTGCGTAAACTCGACGCTCTGCATGCATGCTCGAGCGAGCAATCTCTCCCTCCATCTTCGCCATTCTGGGGTCTGGGAACCTGGCGTCTGCGCGACAGCGGCGAGATAACCGTTCTTGGCCTCAAGGTTTCGCCCAGTCGCTTCTAGTGCTGCGAGACGAAAGAAGGCGCATTTGGCGGCGCAAACCTCTAACCAGCCGAGCGGCGCAAGGCCTTTGCTCGATGTGGGAGAGCTGCTATCCGTCGGTAACGCCCTCAGCGATGCAGCGGGGTCTTGTTGCAGCCAGTAAATCTCGGCGAGGCAGGTGCTTGCACAGCGCGCATCTTCTGACGAGCTTGACGAGGCATCGATGGCTTCGAGGAGCTTTGGAATAGCTGCACTCAGGCTGTGGTCGCTGGAACCCCGGGTCGAAGGGGCTGAGGTCGGTCGATGTGGTGCAGAAGACGCGATCTGTGCCTCCGTCCGGGCCGTCAGGGTGAAGCCTATCCCGTCGTAGTACTCAGTATACAGATCGGCTCAGCGGGTCGCATACGAGCAAGCGTACATCTTCGGCCAGGCGCATGTTTGTCCGTCTTCCTCGCCAGCTCTGGCACTTCGCTCCAGTTGCCATTGCACAACGCCTGATCCAACAACCCAAAGTATCTCTTGCCTTTCTCGGCATTCGGCGCCTTCGTGGAGATGCTCATGGCCTTTTCGCGTCTACCGCATCATCGTCGCAAGTCCAGCCTCCGTCGGTTGAACAGGTTGCTGGCGCGATTCGAAGGGTAAAAGGTGTACTGTGATGTGACACGCCATTGGCTCGTGCTTGCCACGCGCTCGCCATAACCTGCCAAGGCACGGAATGATCCCGCGGTGGAAGATCTCTAGAACATTCAATGTTCCTCGACTTCATGTTGAAAGGTATATCGAAGCTGTACACGATGGTCACATCTGCGGCGGCTCTGAGTGCCATCGTGTACCGCCTCACCACTTTTGCGACCAAAGACCTGCCGCACATTGCGCCGCAGATAGCAGCCTCGCTCTGGAGCTGCAAAGACCTCCTGTCGTCCAGCGCCGAGTCGTTGAAGCAGAACAATGAGGCTTCCGTCGCTGTTCATCGATTCAGGACTCAACTGTCGACCCTCCTCCAAGATCGCACGGTGAAAGGGCGATGGGCTGCCGTGGTCTTGGTCAAGGCCGCGGTCGAAGCGGGTGGCATTGAGACGCTGAGCAAGTCCGGTCCATGGGTGCGGAACCTGCTCGGTGTGCTGAAGAAGCCAGATCCTCACTCTACCCGATGCCTGGCGGTTGTCACTTTGACACGGTTGTTCATGCTCACATGGGACTACCCAAATCTCGTCCGCGAGATCACGACACCTGCCTTACCTACCTTTGTTTCAACATGTCTCAGCAACATTGGGATCTCGAGATGTTCCGCAAGCGAGTTGCAGACGGTGCTGGAGGCATTCGCCACGCTCGTTCCACGTCATCCGACCATTTTCCGAACAAACGAAACTCAGATACGGTCGATCCTCGCTGCAATACTGTCCCAAACCTCGTCGACACCTACTGGGACCTACTATCGCCACGGTCACCAGCATGTTGCCCAACACCTTCTCGTGCTTCTTCATTACTCGGCTCCCAAACAGGATGCCGCACAGAAGTGGGACGAAACGTTAAGGTCGACCCTTGCTTCAGCCCACGCGACATGCAATTACTTGCTCCGATCGGTGATTGAAGATTGGCAGTCAGTCACCCACGTGCGGCCTTCCGTCCCGGCCAACGTTTTAGTGCAAGGTGATTTGAAAGTCGAAGGCGATGTGTCGCTTGGCCTTTCAGGTTGGAACGGTGTTTATGCTGGGTGTGAAAGACTGCTAGCGCTGGTAGGCATTGTCAGAGCCCACGTGCTGGCCAGCTCTGCTGGAGCTGTAGATGTACGCCTGGGACAGATTGCAGATGTACTTGCCAGACTCTTCAGCCTCAGACAACCACAGGGGAAACACAATACCGTCCAAGGAAATCCGCAGATCTCAAAGGAAGAACGCGAGGCCGTGTACCACGTTCTACCGGCAGTACACCTCGCAGCCACCGGCCTTGCTGGAGATGTACTGCATCGTTTTGGCTCTGCGGCAGTCTCACTCGTGCAGCCCCTTCTGTCTCAGGTTGGTTGGGTTTTCGAGGTGGAGTGTTCAGACGTAGCACTGAGGGAAGCAGTCTATCGCTTCTTGCAACGATGCCTAAACCTCCACGGTCTTGCCTTCCTCAAAGAAGACATCGTAGATGTTGAAGGCATACTCAAGATGTGCTGTCAAGACCTCCTCGCGCCGGTCACGAGGAACGCATCTGTCGTAAACGCAGGTGCGCCGACCCTACAAGCATCAGGAGACAGGCTCAGTCATCCCGTCAAGTTTCGCAGCCTTCATCTTGCAGCATCAGACTTACTCCGTGTGGCGCTCTCGAAGCTGAGCGCGTGCTACATACCCAAGAGACTACGCCAGCTGATGGACTACACGGCGGCTTTGACCGAAGACAAGGATGCACTAGTCGCTAGTGTCCTCAACCCTTCCGCGAGCCGTGGTCACTCCAGCTTGCTGCCTCTTTTAGCACGCTATCATGCGGAGGATCCTGAGGTTGAAGCTTTGCTCCGACCGCGTATGGCGCTAATCGCACTTCAAAGCTCGCCAGATGATGTCGAGCATTTCAATGATTACGAAGACGGCATGCAAGACGCAAGGAAGGAGTATTCAGATCCGTACACTACGATCCATGGAGCGGGCTCGGAATCGGACAATGAGCCGACCGCAGGTTTGCTGACCGCACTATACCAGCAGGAACAATCTTCAGCCGCGAGAGCAGAGACTGATGAGCTGTATCTCGCGTCACTTCAGCGGAAAGCTCACCCGCCCCCCGATCGCAGTACGGAAAAGCGAAACGCGAATGAGGAGCCGGCCGCGGAACCCTCGGCGAAACGCTTGCGCGCGTCGCCAATGGTGGAAGCTTTGCTGCCGACTGCAGCCTCCTCACTGCCGGAAGCCGATTCAGTAACAGCAGCCGCCGATGTTCCCGCCACCGTTACAATCGATCAGCCACCAAGCAGTTTCGTCACAGCGCCTGAGCCGTCTCAACAGACAGCGACTTTGCCAGCAGCGCCGAACATCGTCAATGCTGTCCCAGGCTCTTCGGTAGACGCTGGAAGTGACGATAGCGATTTCGAGATGCCGCCGCTGACAATGGAGCCGGATACGGATCCCGAGGATGACGTTGACGGGTGAACGAAGGAAATCTTCATCGAGCAGTCGACAGGGGGTGATGCATCTCAATCTGGATGCGTATTGCGCATCGGGTATCACTACAGTATACCACACCCCCATCAAAACTCCAACTCCTCCACCTCCATCCCGCACCCTTCACATCTCTTCTTCATCAAGCCCGTCTCGGGATCCTCCACGCTGCGACCCCAGTCATGCTCATGTCTCTCATTGCCAATGGTATCGCCAAACTCCCCACCACCTCCACCCCTCGCCCTCTTGTAAGCATCCACTCTCGTCCTTCGCTTCAGTTCGTTCAGCTTGTTCTTAAACTTCTTCTCTTTCCTCTCTTTCCCCTCTCGTTGTCGCCGTGCGAACTCTTCGTCCAAGGCCTCGGCCGACCCCCATTTCTCCTCGCTAAACGCGTACTCCTCCACCTGACAGCGCAGATACAACATCATGTTGTTCCATGTACTCTTGTGCGGATTCGGCTTCTCCAGATGCGGTAGGATCTTCTCGTCCCGCAACTCGGGATCCGTGAGTAGATAATCCTCCTTCGCCTCCGTCTTCGTCAAGAGACTGTACTTCTCGGGGAGCTTGTCCTTACACGCATAACACACCTGCATTCCCAGCAAATCATCCCACTCCCAGTCAATCTCTAGACTGCCGCACTCACGGCACTTTTTGTCGATCTCCCGCTTATCCAATACACTCAACCCGGGCTCAAACGGGCCAGTTCGACGCTCGCGCAGTCTCCGCTGCAGCTGCACGCGCTCCCACTCCGTGAGCGTCATGCCCGCCGGCCTGCCTTCCTGGCCGGGCGCATGCAACACCTTGTTATGCGGGTCGTCCTCTTGTGTCATAAAACCGCCCTTGGTGTCGGTCATCTTACTAAAGTCGTACTCGACGAACTTTTGAAACTTGCGCGCTGCGCGAATGTCCGTGTCCGCGTCCGTGGCCCCAGCGAGGCCGTTGTTGCTGTTGAGTGGGCGAGGCCCCGGGGTAGCGGAGGTGCGGGCATCGCGATGGGTGGTGGAGATGGCGGAGTGAGGGCGCTTTTGGCCTGCTGCGATCAATGGCTTACGGTCGCCAGGTGTCGGTCTGGTGGGCACTACAGCTTGTTGCAAGCGCAGCGCTTTGGCTTTCAGGCGGCGTTCTTCCATACGACGAATCTGCTCTGGAGTGATGTCCATCGCTTTGGACATGGGTGCCCGCGGTGGCGTTGACGGCCGTCCTGTTTCCGCCATGGTGATGAGCTTCGCAGCCGCTCTGCGACGGTGAAGTCTGCGTTCGCCGTCTCGATATTGAAGGTGAAGTCAACGACACACGCATCGAGCCAATCTCGTGACGTCAGCTGACTCAGCAATTTACCAACATTGGAAACAGACAGCACTGAGACAACGTGAATGCACATGCCAGTACACGTACATCACCGAGCCCAGACGGAGAGAGCATATGGTCGTACATGTCGTCCGGCAGATCATCTGTATCTCACACTGAACCAGCTCGGAATCCGATCAGACGCCACACTTTCGGACCATCACAAATTTTGTCTTTTCACCGGTAAAGTGGACGGCGACAGGCGCTTGGTTCGTGACGGCATTGTAAAGCATCACCACATCCGACTATGGATGGACGGCGAATTGCGCTTCGGTCGCTGACCGAGCGCTGAGTGATGCGGCGTGGCGACACCATATCGAGAGTTGGTCTTGGCAGAGTCGTGAGTTGTCTGGAAACGTGCTGGGAGAGTGTGTGTGTGTGTCGGTCCCGAAAAGAGTATCAGGAGAAGGCGGTGCCTTCATCAACAAGTCCGCTACCCGGTGCTGCGACCATGTCACGTATGAGTATGATTTCAATTTTCGGCCTTTCGTGACCGGCGATGTCAGGGTGACAAGGTGAACGGCCGCTTTTACAGCCGCGGGCAACAAGGCAGGCCAAGAGCTCGCTCCCTCGATCGCTACAGACCAGCAAAATGAATCCCTGCTCACATCTTTAACTATGGTTTCGCTCTTCCACTTCTCTCTCTCCATGTCATCATCGCTTTAGGGGTGTGGCTTTCTCATCGCGTTCGGCAAGGATGAATGGGTGGTCGGCAGCCCATGGATTTATCGAAGGCACATGATCTCGTATGTAGCAGCCTTCTACGGAACACGGAAACGCGGACGACCAGTTTGACAGCTTTGTCGACCACATAGGGCCAAACGCTCGCCTTTCTCAAGGTTTTGATCGCGTCGGTCCTTTCTCCGGTCAACTTTCACGTTCTGTTTAAAAATGCCTCCAATGCGGATGCTAGTCTTTGCGACGCACTGCTGAATGCGGCCATCTCAGATGGACCTTGAGCCGTCATACTCAACAGGTGTAAGGTACTGGAAAATGGCGGGCCCGCAATGGGCGGATCTCCTCCAATCAAGGCAATAGCCTTTTCACGAATACCTCGATATACTGGACTCCTCAGACGACGAAGGGCTTGTGCTCGCGGTGGAGCCCTCGATACTTGGATGCAACTCCGACCCCCGACTCTAATTGATCGCTACTTCGCTACCAACCGAAGGGCGGATGATCGAACCGCTCAGGACCCGGCGCTGTCGCAGATAGTCGAAGCATCCTACAGGAGATCGTGATCGGTAGAAATGTTGTTGTGAAGGACTGATCCGACCTGCTATCCTGTGCCCACATCCAGCCTGCCTGCAAAAATCTACGGACAACAGACTGATACTGAGAGCACCTACGATGACGATCCGTACATCAACTACCGCCCACGTTCTTTCAATCCAGGCACCGCAACAGGCTCAGTGCGAGCAATGCGTCGGTTGTTAGGTCAGGCTGTAGGAGGGGTGGGATCGGAGGCGACTTTGATTACGACAATTACTCCAGTCGGATCTTTGGCGACCAGGAGGTATGGAGAGAGGTTGTGCGGCGTGAGTCCCTCCAACCAACCCTTCACTAAACGGCTTACGAAAGAGTCGCGGGCATTTAGCATCGTTTCGATTATGGGTAGTGATGAACATCATCTCCGCCAAAGAAGAGTCGGTCTGGGTGACATTCGGCATTGGCAGTATAAAGATCGCCGACATGGATCGACGAAAACGCGAATATTCACGAACGCCGCGAGCACATAGTCTCCTCTTTGGACGTTCTCGAGTGAGAGATTACCCCCGATGGACGCAATAAGGAAGTGTGCCCTTCTTCACCAATCTCTGAACAGACACCACGGCACGCAAGACAACGACTGCAGGTCGCCTCATATGGAATGGCGGCTACTGGCGTGGCTTCAGAAGAACCCACGAACACCATTCGACGCTCATAGCTACAGTCTAGCTGCATTGGTGACTTCGAGTGGTTACAGTGCCTCGACTTTTTATCGAGAGTGGTGGCCCTATAAGATTTCAAAAGGCGGCGCGCGGGACGGTACGACTGAACCTGAAACGTTTGACGGTTGAACTCGGTTCGACCACATTTGCCGTGATTTCGGCAAGCTCTTTCAGGACGATAGAGGCGCTTAGGAGCTTTTCCGACAATCACTGATCTTGAGAAGCGTTACAGGTCATACTGATCACTCCACTGACTGCTGACATTCGGTCGTGAGACTGCCTCGGTCTGCAGAGCGCACTCCATCGAACTTGCATTCATCGATCCCGAGGCGCCTGATGAGCGCTAGTAGTGTTCAAGTGGTACCCACCGCCGTCGGATATTACGAAGCCAGATCCTCCACCATCCTTTCCGTCAAGGCCAGCATCTTCTCCTCTCCAAGCCGCCTACCCACCAGCTGCAAGCTTACCGGAGTACCGTGTACAGCTGTTGCGTCGTACTCGACCTTCGTCGTTTGGTCCGTCTCACTAAGGGGCCTGAAGTCGTCCGAATACGAATCCATCTCCTTGTCCGCGACCACGCCGGTAGGGAACGACGTGGCCGAGTAATCGAGGATGTTGTAAACGCCCGTGTACGACACCGTACGAAACTGCCCGTTCTTGGGCGCAGCATACGGAGTGGTGGGAGACAAGATCGCGTCGATGCCGAAAGCTGCCCAGCGGTCGAGATATCGTTTACACAACGACGTCCGCTGTTTCTGCAACTGCCATAGGTCGTACACACCCATCTCTTTGGCTTCCTCGTAATCCTTCATCTCTGGCCGAATGGGTTCTTTGACCGGCTCCAGAATCTTCCGGACCGACGTGCCTCCATCAGCCGTGAAAAACCTCATGAGAATCTCGCCCGCTTCCGCGTGGTCGTCCTTTGGCCAGTCCACCATCTCATAACCCTTCTTCCTTAATTTCTCCACCACGTACTTCAGCGCCCGCTGCACCGGCGGCGTGGGTGTGACGATGCCGTTGTTCCACAGGACGCCCAACCTCACCTTCTGCTTCAAGTCTACCGGCCTCCATGGTAGCTCGATACATTTCGGATCCCGATACCAAGGGCTCGCGTTTGCCACACTCTCCGCCCACAGCCTCAAATCCGCGACACTCCTCGCCATGGGCCCATGCACGGAGCCCACGGCCTCTTGACCGACGAGCCCGGACCGGGCGTCGAAATGTGGGAACCGTCCATGACTGGGCCGGATGGTGAAGATACCGGTGCACGCCGCCGGAATGCGCAAAGATCCTCCAATGTCAGTCCCCACCCCGAGTGGACTCCCTTTCATCGCTATCAGCGCACTCTCGCCCCCCGAGCTCCCGCCAGATGTCAGCGCCCGGTTAAGGGGGTTGACTGTCCGGCCGTAGCAGTTATTGACAGTCTCGGCGATCATCATGGCGGTGGGGACGTTGGTCTTCACGTAGGCAACCGCGCCCAGCTCGTGCAGCATGCCGACGAGGGTGCTGTCCTGCGATGCGGGCTCGAGAGCCCAGGCACAGAACCCGACGCTGGAAGGATAGCCTTTGACGTCAAAGTTGTCCTTGAGGGATATCGGCAATCCGTGCAGAGGCCCGACGGTCTTGCCGGTCTTGGAGAAGTGCGCGTCTAGCTCTTTGGCTCGTGAAAGGGCGAAGTCGAACATTACGACCGTAAGGCAGTTTGTCTGTAGGGCATCAACTCGATAGTGCAACGTTTGTCGTCGTAGGCAAGCCTCACCACCTGATGCGCCACGGCCGCCCGTTTGCAAAAAGCCCTCGTAACTTCTTCGGCGGACCATTCCCCTGCCGCCATCGCACCCACAATCTCAGTCGCATAGCTACCGGTGATCCTCAGCTCGGTCTCGGTTAGCAAGCCGCACTCTTCGGGGAAGCCGGTCACATCCAGTCGAGAGTCTGGCGGCAGTCGGGCTTGAGGGATTCGCCATTCGGAAGGGATGGAATTTCGAAGTCGGGTTTGCGCCTTCGCCGCGATGTCGGTCCAGTCTTGTTGGTCCACGATTGTGTCGGGAGCCATTATTGTGACCAGCGGGTAGCGATGATCATTTGATGATTGGAGGGGTGTGGCGTACGGTAGAGGGCAGAATTGAGCTGCACAGATTGAGAAACTAGCGTCTACCTGCCCATCGCCTCGCTCATAGCTCACGATACGAAGACATCAGGACCTCTTATGAGCTGCCGATAGTTGTGTGATATTTGCCGTGGGCACACTGTACAATAGAAGCCCGCCCGGCCGATATCGTCAGGTTCGCCACGAGGGGCAGAGTGGAGTTAAAGCGACTCGTACTCATTTCTCTGCCTGAGATCGACTCTAATAAAGTCCCATCGGCACTCTATGTTCTACGTTGGCGGGAGGTGCCCGTAGAGTGACAGCGATGTGTAAGAAAGATCATGGACAGGACGTAATGTACAGAATTGATGATTTCCGATCACAGCGCTACGCTTTCATCGTATCAACAAACTCGATGCAACCTTGTAGCATCTTCTGCATCGCATCCATTTGCTCCCGGAGATCCTGATTCTCCTCTCGCAGAGTACCGACAGTGGTCCATGCCGCGCTTGCACTGCCGCCTCGGTTGCCGTTCGCACACGAGTGCGCGGTCGGTCTTGAAGGCTGAGACAGCGTGCTTTGTCTCGAGGGAAGACTCGGACGCTCGCGGCCCTGGCCTGGGTTCAGCTGGTCAAGGTGGGGAGTGAGCGTCAAGCTAGGCGGCAACAAGGGCGTCTCTGCTGCACTGGAAATGATGGACTCTGCATATTCGGCATCAGATTCAAAGCCGGAGTCGGATGCGCTCCCTGCAGAAGCACGCTTCCTCTGCCGCGGTGTTTCCACCTCGCCAGCTGTCTCTTCAAGCGTGACAGTATTCTGTGCCCGAACCTTGACCTTCTCTTCCGCCAGCTGCAGGGCGAGCTCCTGCATCATCTTGTTCTGATCGTCCGCCTTGCGGTTCATGTCCTCGAGTTGAAGCCTCAGAAGCCGCGAGCGAGTTTCAACCTCCTCCACCTCTTCCTTCTGCACGTCAACCTCCGACTTGATGGCTATGATATAATCGACCTTTTCCTTGTACGCGCCCTGCATCCGCTGCAACAGCTGCGTCGCATTCAGTAGTAGATCGTTGAAAGCGTGCGGAGAGAATTGATCCACTGGCCCATTCGGAAAGAGTGCGTTGTTGATGTTGATGGCTTGAATGTCGTCTTCGGCTGACGGAGGTGCTGGAGCTTGAGCCGCTTTTCGAGTGAACCAACCCGAAGACCGTCTGCCCGTGTCTGCGCAAGTGCTTGGCCGGCTGCCTTGCGCGGTATTACGCCTTCGGGTCCCGACCGGATTCTCCGTGAAATTTGGCTTGTATTCCATGGTGAACCCACTCTCTTCCTCTATTGGCGATGGAGGCGCAATTCCAATATTTGCCGGGGCGGACTCGCCGCTAAACAGATTGCCAAAGATTCGGTTCGTTTGTTGAGGCGGTTGGGTAGCATCGTTCAAGGTAGTCGTCGGGTTCGTGGTGAGCTTCGGGACGAATGCCGCGAGGGACTTCGCTCGCGAGTGCAAGACGCTGCCGGAACGTTTCAACGCTGCACCACTTTGACCGTTAGACAATGTGGATAACCATCGAGAACCAAGGGCAGATCGCTGGGGTGTCGTGGCAGAAGCCGAGAGCTGGGCGTCGTCGTAGCCGTCGCGATCGGAGGCCATAGAGAGACAGTCGCTGTTGTCGATGCGACCTTGAGCTCCGTGGTACTCTGTGATGTAGTGTGAATCTGTGTTGCTGTGGTATATGACCGGACGTGCTCGAGTGCAAGAGCCAGACGAAGCCATCTGAGTCTGCGATTCCGTGCGGTTTATCTCACGCTGGAATGACCGATGGTAGGGAACGTCAGAGGAAGTAGGCGTCGGTCGGTGCGATTCGTGCCAGCCAGCTGGCGTTTCGAGGCAATGGTAGTGTGGGTGGAAGATCGACAGGTAAAGGAAACGAAAGCTGCAGGTGGTAGACGCCCGGCCAACAACTGTTATCGTACAAGAGAAGACATAAGAAAGTGTTTGTCTCCGGAATCCCCTTCGCCCTTCCAGATCCCCACGATTCGCGGTTCTCGAGCTCGGTTGTTTCGATGGTGATTGCAGTGATGTTCCTTCAAGTCCGAACGGGGATGCGGCTGTAACACCTAGGCCGAGTCTGTTGGTATTGGGATGGTTTCGGGCGGACCGATGTGGAAGATGGTGAAACTAACTCGTGAGGTCCAAAGTGCTTGTGGCGGAACCGTAGAAGTCGAGGATCGTGGTGCAACAAAATGCGTTTATACAGGAGAAATGCAGAAGGGTCGAGGGAAGACAAGGTCGTGGAATCGTGGCGTCCAGGTGGTCGTGCTGTTCTCGAGTGATCGTGAACTTGGTTTGACTCTCATACTTTCATGTCAATTATTATATATGGCCGGTTCCCCAACCCCTGCGATTCCATCCAACGTGGATGTACTTTCTTGTCGAAATTCAGCGTCATCAACACTTTGTCGTGCAGGACAACAAGACGGAGTTGTCCAGTGACATTTCCTGTACAGTCGCCCAGCCGTCTTGGTCACATACAGACTCGAGAACGACACCACCCGTCGTGCAAAGCGAATTTTAGACTATCGACCTAGTCGCCATGGCCTCGCGACGCCATGTCCACCAGGCTCAACACATATAGACACAGCATGGCCGCTATAAGCACTCGGCGTAAGTAACGGTAGGGAAGGTGATTAGCCGACGAGCTTGGGGTGAACGATAGTAGAATCGCTATCAAGATGGCGACAAGTCGAACTGGCATTATGTATCATCGTTACTTGCTCCACCCGGCTCTTTCATAACACGTCGATGTGCAAGCGGACTGAAGATGTGTCCGATGTTATTTCCAGACCTTGGTGTTCACTATTAAGGATATCGACCCGTTTGCTGCTGTTCGATGAACACCCGTCTTTTGACAGCGACGATGATATCTACCATCAGCAGAAATTGCCAATGAAGCGTGACTGGGATATGCGCGGAAATAAAGATTCTTTCTCCTGGGCTTGCGCGTGACTTTGCTGCAAGAGAAAAACGATCGAGTCCTGCCGTACGCGCTGGCGATGACGACGTCCTTATCTTGCATGAGCTCGACGCACTTGTCGCCGTGGAGTACGACAAGCTTGTTACTTGACCCGACACGGAACGTGCAAGCTTGTGACATGGCAAGCACAGGGCGGCGAGACTGCTCGCACGCGTGAAGGCAGAACGGATCCATTCGTCGATGCTGGGCACTCTTTCCGTCCGTTGACAAGCTAACTCCTGGCCGTGTCTTCGCCAAGGCCTCTGCGTGAAGACAGAGGCAGCCGATGTTAGCGCGGGTGGTTTCTCTGGCCACGATGACCACCAAGCCCATCCTGTCATGGTGTTCCTTTTGACCCATGCTCGCTCTCCATTCGTGACTTTTCCGTACGAATGTCCGGCAAGTGGCAGTAGTCGGAGATCGCGACATTCCCAAAACTTCTGGTCTGTCGGTTCAAGTAGGGAATGCCAGCAAGCCAAGCAATCGGGCCTTTGCCTCACGCGTGCGGCATCCCCTTCCCGCGAGCTCTTATAAGAGGTATTAGCCGTGGATGTCGTGGCATCCTGTTCAGTGTACACCATGTACGGTCCATGCCAAGCATTTGCCGCATTTGACCCCAGTGAGCTGGACGTTAGGGCGTCCAGAGTCGACGTAATGAAGCCATGGTTCATGCTTCCGGTCTCTCGAGCTGTTCGAGCGCACCACCAACGTGACCGTTGTCCGACACGGGTGTGCCAGGCACGGTGGGCGTCATGGTTTCGAGGATCCGTTCTGTGACCTCAACCTCGTCCCCTACCCGCAAAATCGCGCCGCTCGGCCCCGCGCATGCGTACTGTCCGAAGACCGGCTTGTCTGTAGGATAACGTCAAGAGCGATTCTGCATAGCGGGGAGACTTGCTCAAACTTACGAGGGAATCGCGCGTTTGTCCGGCGATCCTTGGCCAGCAGACCGTACATTTGTCTGTTCGTCGCGATCATGCCGCCCTTGGCGAGATCCACATTCAGACTGAGACATCGAACCGTTCGAAACAGACATCGGACGGACACTTCCTGAGCGCGATCTGCCTGTGCGCGTATCGCAAGCATGGACCAGCTGTCCTCGTCGTACGCTGGTAATTCGCGACCAACATCGACGTGCACATTCGGCCGGAACCTAACAATCACATCTTCCCCCCTCGCCCCGGGCGGCAATCTTTGCCGAGCATCTTCTTCGGACGCCGTCGACGTGATGAGCAACGGTGCCGCGTCCGCGAAACGGATCCGCTGCGGTTGTAGCTTGTCGTTAACGGCGATGGACAGAGCGCAGTACTGTTTGGGAACGTAGGCTGCTCCTGGAATCTCCCGTTGCCCGTTTCCGCCGATGTACAGTAGCCGAGTAGGCGATTTCAGATGATGGGTGAAGTACTGTGCAATTGCCTCCCCCATGTCGATGCCGGTTGCTTTGGTGCCGAATATGCTGACCTCGTGCGTGGCAGCATCGAGGAGACTCAGAGGTGATGGTGTCAGCGGGACGGTCATGGTTGGATGGTCTCGCGCCAGAGAGTGCGTGATGGTCAGTTTGGCCCAAGATTTGTCGATCGCCGTGTGAAATAAGCCTAGCTGGAAGTTCCATTTGATCGTGATGTGCTCGGCGAGTGGTTGCTCTGCCGTGGGCGGCTTCACCAGGACATACTGCCGATCGAAACGAAGGCCTTCATTCGTGATCTCGGCGGCGGTGACTTCGACAGGACGCAGTGACTTGACGGGGTAGATGAACAGCTATATTACAGCGTCAGTGTCTGGTGATGGTTGCGGTTGCCAGAGGATGCTGTTACCCGCTGGATTTTCATGTCGCAGTACGTTGGCCTACGTCGTACGCCTCTCCTTATGCGACGTGGGCGTCCGTTGGAAGCTCTCTGTTTCCTGTATACTTCTTATGTCCACGTACACAGCTGTAGCGCTGTGATCGATACCACCGGCAGGATGTGATGTCTTGTGATGCCGAGTGCGTCCCCCGCATTCATGGATCCCTAGCCTAGAGTGCTAGAGTTATTTATCGCAGGCGGTTTTGATTGATTCATGTTCAAGCCTCGAATACCTAGGTATACAATGCACAGCAGTGCTTCACATTCGCACACTCGTGATCGTATTGAGGCGGCCTGGAATCTCTCACTTGACCCTGTGGCGTGTGGCGGGCTAGCGAGTGAACATAATCGTCCATTCCGCATCGGGCCGAGGCATGATCGACGCTGATTGCTGGGACTACAGCCGAGACTGGCCGCCTTCTGGTGTCTATATGGTATGATATGACGGAACAGAACACCGAGAGAGCCTGCGATCGGTGCCGGGAGCGTCGGGTCAAAGTACGAAGCGGCCTTCTACCCCAGGCCAGCGGATGTTTCGACTGATGTCTTGCAGTGCGACAAGACGCAACCGACGTGTTCACGATGCGAGAAGCTCGGAAAGCCCTGTCCAGGGTACGATAAGAAGAAACGGAAGTTTGTCGACGAAGGTGTCTCGCTGCGGAAGAAGTATTTAACTTCAGCGGACGATCGCCGAGAGAGCAAGGTGCAAGCGTCGGGCGTGGTGAGCTCCGTTCGATCTCGTCGCTTCTCCCCTCGCCACTCACATGCTGGGATAGGTCACTGGACAAAGCGGACTGACAGAGACCGCGCCGAACCACGGCGACGTTGCTCTCTCAGATATCCTTGGTGGGGGAGGCCGGACAGCATCACATGGCACGACTGGATTCGGCAGCCTTGTCAGTATTCTCAATGCCGAGCCGTTGGCAGCTTCTCCAGCGGCAGATCTGCCCCTGATGTCTGTGCCCCCTTCGCTCAATGCCCCAACAAATCCTATACTACTCGCGGAAGCCGACTCCGCCTTCCGCCCACTTCACCGACAGGCTGCGGCGGAAGACATGTGGGATGCAGCCACTTTCGACCCAGCCTGGTTCAATCTTCAGCCTGATGAGTACTACCAAAACAGCAACAACTCATGCGGCTTCATCCCGCACGCTCATATCGTGGATGAGGTCGATCGGATGGACCCTCGGTTAACACTGGATATCGACATGTCGAGTGGGGTTGACTCGTTCTCGGGCAGCAATACGCTCGACTGTTTCGCTGGCGGGAACAGTTGGGCGAGGCAGAGCCAGTTGCAGACTAGTGCCATCATCACAGATGAGCGAGAACACGAAATGGCATATCTCATACGACACTTCACCGAGTCGATCGGACCGTGGATGGACCTTTTCGATGAAGAAAAGCATTTCGCCCAGTCCGTCCCTCTCAAAGCTCTCCGTGACGCTCTGCTCCGTAACGCAATCGCCGCCGTCGCTGCGAAACAGCTAGGGCGGACGAAAGGTCAGAAGCCGTTCGTGGGTAAGCAGTGTCAGAAGCCAGCGACGATGGAAGTCTTGGAGGACGATACGGGCATCGATTGGTTCTACAAGGCCGCGAACTACTACGACAAGGCCATTGCATTTTCTCGTGCGTACTTACAATCCTTATCTGGCGACCTCAAGACACGGGTACCGCCAACCGCGTCATCACTAGCCAACTCCGACGACCTCCTTGTGGCTGTCAGCATCTTCTCATTGTACGAGTCTTTGGACAATCTAGAGATGGGTTGGCTACAGTATGTGCAAAGTCTCATGGCCGGCATGATCTATCGATAGCAGGGCTGACACCTCTCAGGCATCTTTCAGGCCTGAACTCGCTCCTGTATGCAGTCGCTCCCATGCAACGCGAACAATCTCACATGGTGCCAGCTATAACAGTAGGCCGACAAGCATCATTCTGGAACTTTGCCCGAGCGGACTACCAAGCCTCCTACATCAACCGCCAGAGACCATTCCTGGACATCGAAGATCTGCCACTGTGGCGTAGCTGCGGCCTGCAAGTCCAAGGCGACGGCTCACTCTACACCAATGCTGCAGAGATCCAAGACGATGCGATGAACTGTCGGTACATCGCTCAATTGGTCAGCCACACGCTTCTTTGGCTCGTTCTACGCGTAGTCAACTACGTAGCCATGGACCACTTGACTGCCGCATCCAGCTCACGTCAGAGCAGCTGGGAACAGCTGACGGCGCTGCTCGACTTCTGGTACGGAAACTTACCGCGAACCTTCCAACCCTGCGCGCAGATGCGATACCCTCTGGCCTCGCGCTCACCCCGGACCGCGGACCCGTCAACCCTGACAGAGGTGTTTTTCAGCATGGACCAGTGCGCCGCCGCCATTCAGCTCTACCATTTCGCGCGCATCCTGTTGCTGCTGAACAAGCCTCAATTGTCATCCTCCGCAGCGGGCGGTGCAGCGATGAGCCGCCTGAAAGCGTACCGCGAGGTCAGCACCGAAGCTATCAGGCATGCGCGCGAAATCGTCGGCGTAGCGCTCGGGCGGCCGCGTCCTGCCGTGCGTGTTGAGATGCTACTGCCGCTGTATGTCGCCGGCGGGTGTTTGGAAGCGGACGAGGAGAGGAAGGTGGTGCTGGATGTGCTGGAAGCCATCGAGAAAGACACAGGCTGTTCCACCGATGTCAAGGTGCGGAGTTTGGTCAGCGAATGGGGTTGGGATCGTGGGCCCGAAGGGATTGATTGAGGATCGTCGGATGGGCTGTGTGAATGAGGACTGCAACGACGTGAAATGTTCCAAGATATACCCCACAGTCAATTACAGACTCGATCGACTTGTGCAATCGCTCGAGGGACTGTCTCCCGAGACACCACGAAATGCTCCATCGCCGGCTTCACCACATAGAGACGTTGCACACGTTGCTTTACGTCTACAGGTCTTAATCGCACCGGACGCCTTGCGCTATGAGGCCAGTTCGGCCTCGCTCTAGCTTACATCCAGATATCTCCATGACTTCTCTGCGCAATCGCTCACTGCACGGAAGATTCCACCAAGCTTCCGCCGTGATTCGCATCTCCAGCCGCCGTAGTATCCTCGTCTTCCATCGCTGCATTAGCGCCTCCCACTTCACCATCGTCCTCGTCGTCTTCATCGTCCAGGATCCTCGCCGTTTTCTTCCTGGACTTCGCCGCAGCCCTTCCATCATCCTCCCCACCATCCACCATCTCCTCATCCATACCAGCACCCGGTGACATTGCGTCCTCCCCTGCATCGGCTTCGGTCTGCTGCTGCGTTGCGATCGCATCGTCGTCGTCCGACGAATCCTCCACCATCTCGGTCGACTTGTATTTGCCACTCTTTCCCATCTGGCCCTTTCGCTCCAGCTTTCTCTTCTTCTTCCGCCTTGGCGCAGCATCACCACCTTCGCTCCCAGTCCCTGGCGTCCCTGATGTCGCGCGACTTCTCCTCGTCTTCCCAACCTCCACGTCCGTCGCACCCTCTACGCCGTCCACCTCGGAATCGCTTTCATCACCCTTCTTCTTCCTCTTCGCCCTCTTCTCGCCCTTTGCCCTCTTCTCTCTCCTCTTCTTCTCCCCGGTGTCCGCATCAGTCGTGAACTCCGCCTCCTCCTTGGCCTTCTCCTCTTCCATCCTCCTCGAGATCAGAGCTCGATCCTCCTCCGCCATCCGCTCGCGCTCTTGCTTGATTTTCTGCCGTTGCTCCTCCAACTTCTCGGCCGCAGCTTGTTTTTCCTCCTCCCGCTTCCTGATCTCGTCCTCGCGCCTCCTCCGTGCCTCTTCGAGCCTCGTGGCGTTCTTGCGCTCGTACTCGGCCTGCTTCTCGGCCGCCGCCGCCAGCTGCCGCTTCATGGTGTTGCGACCCATGTTGGCACGCGCATCCAGATTGTCACGCGGGTATGGGGGATTGGGGCTCTTCGCAATGTCCGTGAATTCCTGAATGGCATCATCCAGCCCTTGTGTCGCGGCATCGACGTCCGCTGATGTCCGCTGTGCTTCCGGCAAACTGATAAGCAGTTGAGCGAGCTGGATCTGAACGAAGGCGACATTGAAGCGGAAACTGATATTGTCCGGCGCCTGCTGCAAAGCTTGCTTAGAGAAGTCCAGGCTTGTCTTGTACGCCTCAAGCTTCTTCTCCTGACGACCTCGCATCAGCCAGACGCGGCCGAGACAAGCTAAGATCTGCGGATCCGGGCCAGTGGTCTTGTCTTTAGCCAGAGCAAGCTCGTAGTTTTCAATCGAGCGACTGTACTGCTTCACGTCCGCGAAGACGTGCCCAAGATTGACATGTACTGACGGACTGGCGCTCTTGATGCTCTCGCGAACCTTGGCAAAGATCTGAATCCCGGTGGCTGTGTCCTTCTTCTCTTCTACCATGGCAATGCCTAAACCTTGAGCAGCAAAAGCGTTTTTGGGATCCAGGGTGAGCACTTTGTCGAAGAACTCGACCGCGCGCATGTAGGTCTTGCTCCGGCGTTCCTTGTCCTGGTCAGTCTCGCGGCGCATCTCACGTGCGACCGCAAGGTGCAAGTTCCCCATGCCTGTCAGGGAGTACACGTCGTGTTTGTCATAGGCCTGCAAGGTTTGCTTGTAATGCCGTTGCTCTTGATCTTCGTTGAGTTGCGGCGTCCGCTTTTTGTGCTTGTTGATGTACCAACCGTACAAGCTGCGGACCTCGAGATTGGCCGGATCGGACGCCATGAGTTGCTTGATCGCTTCTGCGCCATCCGTGGGACTCGCTGCGAGCGAGATGTATGCGAGACGGGTGTTGGCATCGACGTAGTCCGGATGGCGGTCGAGAAGCCCGGTATAGACTTTCCGTGCTTCATCGTGGAGACCTTCTGCCTCGTAGGTGCGTGCCAAGTTGTACGAGAGGGTCGTCACAAGCGCGTCGGTATCCATGCTCGGATCGCGATCGCCCATCTTGACGCACGCGTTGAGCGCGGTCTGAAAGTCTTCGCGAGCGACAGTTAACCTCTCGCCCTGGAAGTGAAAGCAACCGATATTGTTTAGCAGCTGGGGGTTCAACAGCTCTCGCTTTGCCCGCCTCTCTTCGACCTCGTCACCAATGTCGTCGGGTAGACGTTCATCATCCTCGCCAATATCGTCCAGCTCCATCTGCTCGACCTGTTGCAGACATGCCACGGCTTTTTCCGGCTGCTCAGACTCGTACAATCTCGCGAGATTTAACAACACGGCTGCATCAGGTGCGATCTTTCTTTTCGGATCTCTCCAAGCTATTCGGATCTGCTCCAGGAGACCGATGGCCTTCTTCTGCTCTACGCTCTTGTCCTCTTTGCTTCCAGCGGCTTGGTTCGCGAAGACCTCTTCCGCGTGGAGAATGCCCAGTAAAGTCATCGCTTCCAGGCTTTTGCCAGTCGGGGTGTTGATGATCTTCTCAAGCCTGAACTTGGCACCATCCAGATCTTGCATGAGCGTTTTCAATTGTGCAGAGCCGAATTTCGCGGGCAGATACCCCCTATCGTCGCCACCCCGCGCCTGGTCGGCCTTGCTGTAGTAGTCTGCGGCTAGCTTCATGTCACCAGCGTAATGCTCTTTGCGGGCTAGCAAGTACCAGCCATCACTGGCGATGGCGTTGACGTCGGTTCGCTCGATCGCTCGACGAGCCAGCCGTTCCACGTTCGTCCAGGCTTTGCGGAGGACGAAGTAGCTGCCAAATGTGGCACACGTCAGCGCATGCATGGCGTCGAGCTTGAAGGCCGTCTGTGTATGGACGGTCATGGCCTTTTTATATGTGGACGTGAATGCGGGATCGGAGCTCGCGTATTGGCTGCTTTCATCCAAGTAGGACAGACCGAGCAAGACATTGGCAGTTTTTGAGTTCTGGTTCAGCTCAAGGGAGCGTTGCCAGGCCGCTTTGGCGTGCTCCTTGTGATGGAGCTGCCAGAGACAGCAGCCGATGCCTATGCGCGGATCGGGATCGATCATGTCTGGTGCTCGCTCCAGTGTTTGCTGGTATAGAAGCAGTGATTCCGCATATCTGCCGAGCGAGAATTGCGCCTTGGCCTTGCCGAGCATAGCCATGACGTTCTTACCCTGCGACACGCGATAAGCCTCGTCGAAGCACTTTGCGGCGTTTTTCAGCGTTTCTGCTCTTTCGGAGTGCTCGTGTGATCCCGTGCCAGACCTTGACGGCTGCAATGATGCCCGAAGAAGGTACAGGGTTCCTCTGGCCATGTGCAGCGGCGGATAAGACGGATTGATCCGCGAAGCATCGTTGAGGGTACTGGTTGCGGCGTGCAAGAACGTGTCCTTGGTTCTCTCGTCCTCCGCCGGTGGAGTCGGCTTTACTCTCGGCGCATGTCGACACTGCCACAGATGCATCCAACACAAGCACGCCAGCAAGCTCAGTCTGTCCTCCGATCTCCCTCGCGACAGCGCGCTTAGACCCTTTTGGAGGATGTCGACGGCAATGTCCACCTTGGACTGCTTGGCGTATGCGAGCGCAATAGTGATCCAATAGTTCCGCGCTGCATTCTCGTTCTCGAGCAGGTCGCACAGCTCATCGGTCTCGTCGAGCAGCTCGGTCAAGTCAAGGTTGACGGCTTCGTCCCCATCCTCTCCTCTCACGGGTATATCGATCACGCCAGGGATGTCGGAGAAGCGCTGGAAGGTTGTCGCATCGGTATGTCCGTTGACACCGTTTGTATACCCGTTGTGCGCGACCGCCATGGCGCGGAACACAGGTAGGTCCAGAGCAGGTGGTCAAGGATGCGAGGGCGTCAGGTGATGTGACGAGAGTTGATGGCGCAGTCGCCGCTCAGCATTTCATCACCGTTGCGTTCAACGTGTTCGTTACTTGGTGATGATACAGCGAGAACGGTTGTTGTGCTGTCAACAAATGGGCTGTTCTGACGATGATGAGTGAACAAAACTCACAAGACGCGATCTATAACAACGTGAAAGTACCGCGGTCGGGAGTTCCCAACGCTAGTCATGCACCCCGTACATTAGCCGTCGTCGGGTCCCGCAGAGCCGCAGTCACGCTTCGAGACCTCCACATAGGAGACAGGTCGATATCAGGCGAACAAGAGTATCATGGCGCGACACCGAGGACCATACCATATATTCGTAGGCCCTATTTGACGAACGGATCTTCACCTCCTTGCAACAATATGTCGCACGCGCGCGCAGGACAGGCGAATGGCACCTCCAACCACCTCAACGGCGATGGTCGCTTGCGCCGAGTCGAATACGACACCACCCCGGAGGCAAGTGCCGACGAGCGATCACAGTCTAGAGGTCCGGCAGGCTACGGAGGGTATGGAGGCTATGGAGGTCTCGGATCACATCCCGCAGGGCAGGTCCGAGGTGTTGCAAGAATAGAGCGCCAGCATGCACAGAGACGGAGTAGAGGTGAATACGACTGGAGCGCGAGCCGGAGTCGCAGTAGACCTGCCGGTGTCCGCTACGGTGCTGCTGGGACTCAGATCGAAGGTCAGTCGTCCCGCAACGTCCACCTTCTTGCAACGTGCTCATAGTCGTACATAGAGATCCTTCGTTACATAGAACAACAGTGGTCGTTCATGGCTTCCGACACGTGTATTCCCATCAAAGTCGCTCTGCAACTCATGGACCCCTCGTCGTTGGGATTGGCGGGCCAGTACGAGCAATTCCAGGACGTTCACCGACAGCTACAAAATGCGCTCAAAGTGATCGTTAATGAGCATCACCAAGGCTTTAACAGCAGTATCGGCACGTTCCACAAGATTCAGGCCGCAATACATGCGAGCCAGCATAGGGTGCGGAGCCTACGGGCCGGCCTGGTGCAGGCAAGGGGAAGCCTAGCAACTGTGAGGCCGGAGTTGAGTGTATTCGCCGGTAATAGTCAGAACTATGACCAGATGCTCCAGATTGTACGATGCATCGAACGGCTCCAGGCGGTGCCGGAACAGCTGGAGGCGCAACTATCCGAAAAGCGATTCCTAGGCGCCGTGGCCATCCTGCAGGAAGCGTTGTCGCTCATCCGAAAGCCGGAATTGGAGGGTATAGGCGCCCTTACCGACTTGCGGGTGTATCTGAGCAACCAGGAGCATTCCGTGACCGACATCCTTATCGAAGAGTTACACAGCCATCTATATCTGAAGAGCCCCTATTGCGAAGAGAGGTGGAAGTCGCACACCAAACGCGACTCCACGAATGCTGCCCCAACATCCAACGACGAAAGCGCCCTGTTCAGATTCCTGGAGACCTACGACGGGTCAAAGCCAATGCAGGAAGACGCGTCCCGCAACCCGGAGGCGGATACGTTCTATTACATCCAGCTGCTTGTCGAGAGTTTAGGCAAGATGGGCAAACTCGAGGTCGTCATGGATGCCATTGAGCAGCGGCTGCCGGTTGAACTCTTCCGAGTGGTGGAGAGGAGCAATACCGAGGTCGAGCAACGACATCCGAGCACGATGCGCTCAGCAGCCAAGAACCGCAGCGCACAATTGGGGATTGGTGTTTTGGACAGCGAATCGAAAGCGACTCTCGAAGACCTACTGACTACGCTCTATGCCAAGTTCGAAGCGATTGCAGAGGGACATCGTGTGCTGCACGACGTGACCGCTGCTATGCTGAAAAGAGAGAGCCAGCAGAATGCGGCGAGTTTGAACCGGAGCTTCAGGGAATTATGGCAGCTCTTGCAGAGTGAGATACGGCAAGGTTTGCACGACCATCTCGCGTCGAACGGGACCCTAGGCACCCACCGCTCGAACTTGGACAGCGCCAATGCCAACATCTTCCGCCCGAAGCCACGAGACCGAAGCAAGAAACTCTTCAAGCTATCCGATACCGATAGTAAGGCCACGAACTTGGCGACCGAACGAGAAGATCTAGAGTTTATCCTGAAAGCTTCCGTGCCGGGACTCGTCAACACGAGTGCCCAACATACGAAGAAGGATGAGCATAGCGCCGGCATGTCGCCCGACCGCTCAGCCACGGGCCACAAACTGCTCGTCGAACCGAGCGTTTTCAACATGGGCGTCCTACTCGCGCCCTCACTCGCCTTCCTCACCCGTCTGAAGGAAGTCGTCCCTCCGCACTCTGGCGTCACAGCCAGCGCCCTCACCTCTTTCCTCGATGACTTCCTCATCAACGTCTTCTACCCTCAGCTCGATGAGACATTGATGGAGCTCTGCGGCCGCAGCACCAACGACCTGGAATCCTTCCAGGTCGACCCCAGCTGGCAGCGTCACAGCGCCAAGCCCGTCTTCCGAGGTGCAGTGCGCTTTTACGAGGTGATTAAAATGGTATGCGGCATGCTGGACGCGCTGCCGCATGAGCAGAGCTTCAGCCAGCTCGTCATCACGCAGATGCGAACATATTACGACAGATGCTACCAATGGTCGAAGAATCTGCTGCGGCGTGCCATGGCGGCGCAGGATGGGCAAGCGACTTTCAAGATGCGCTTAGCCGCTGATCTGGCCACGAGCGGTGATATCAATGACGCTGTGATCCAATTGCTCCAAGCGCAAGCCCAAGGCGATGGGAAGGAGAGCATGGTGTTGGCTGAAAAGGAGTCGGCACTCCTCATCAACCTCATCAAGGCCCGAAGAATCGAAGAGGCAGATTTGATCAACGATCGCAAAGCCCTCGCCGCGCTCTGCACCCTCCACCTGAGCATGAAATGGCTCACCGCGCGCTGCCAAAGCCTACGCTACATCAGCCCGCGCGCAGTCGACATGTCCAACACCCAATCCCATCACAACCGCCGTTGGACGACCAACTTACACCTTCAAAATGCACCTTCCAGCGCTTACCTTCCCCTCGATGCTTCCACCGCAACGCAGTTCGACGCCGTCCTCATGTCTTTGACCGAACTCAGCACCCTCATTCTCCGCACCCTCCACGTGGACATGCGCCTGCAGCTGCTCTCCGGCATCTATACCGCGCTCGACACCTCCTACTCCCTGGGCCAACCCTACAACGACCCTGACCCTTCGATCCTTGCTCTCTCGACCAGCATGGCAACCTACGATGTCGCCATCTCCGCCCACTTGCTTCCGACCCAATACGCCTTCCTGACCAACAGCTTACATGTTCTCGTCAACAACGCGCTCTGCTCGCTCGTCGGGACCGTGCCTGCCATGGACGCCTACGGCAACAGCCGTATGCAGCTCAACGTGCTCGTCCTGCAGCAAAGCCTGAAGAACGTGCAATCAACGGCAAGCCTAGAAAAAGCGGCGCGCTTTTACGATTTGGCCGAACGTGGGGCGGAGTCGATTGTAAGCAGGGGTGTTGGGGAGGGTTATATGCGGGAGGACCTGAAGGCATTGCTAAGACTGTGTTGGAGGGCCGAGCGGGACGGTGGACGGGTGGACGACTTTGTGTCGAGGTTGGGATAGATGTCTCGAAATCGGGTTGCGGGGTGTAACGACGAATGGGTATGATTGTAGGTCGACGCCAGAGCTGTTTCGGCTGATCTCGTGCCTATCGTCTTCTGGTCCCGCCGAACCCAGTCGATTCGTACCGACTACTACTTGGCGACGCACTCGGTCCACCAAACGAAGCCGGTCTAGCTCCACCTCCATACGTTGCTCGCTCGGGCTCCCTCGTCCGTCCAAACCAAGTCGAAGGGCCAGGCTGCGACGGGTCGTACTGATACGCTCGAGCACCGCGCTCAGCACTCCTGCCACCGCCAAGCGCCGAAGCAGCATATCCCGCCGCAGCACCCGTAGCTGCACCAGACCAAAACCCAGGACGCCAAGCCCCGTTCGTAGTCTGAGAATCGGGATTGCGGGCTTGATTGGCGCGGTATGAGGAGCTCGGTTTTGGTGCGCGAGGGGTGTAGGGGGGTGGCGGATCATCATCATTGTCGCCTCCTCCGCCACCAAAGCCGCCACCACCGAAGAAACCGTTGCCGGGTCGGCGAGGGTTGTGCTGCGGTCCAGCAACAAAGATTTTGTAGAGTATGAAACAGGCGATGCCTATTGATTGAGGTTATTAAGGCGTGGACGATGGTTACATTGCGCAATACAAGACCTACCAACAAAGGCAAGCCAGAATAGACTTGTAGCAAAAGCACCCCTCACGGTGCTCCCACTCGGGTACTTGTATGCCCTCTCAAAGACGTTCCTCCCATACTTCTCCTCTCCCATTTCGGTCAGGACAAGTCGATACTCCGCCCCACAGCTGCCTTTCAAGACGTAGGGATCATCCGCCGAATCGTAGCCCTCACACACCACCTCCGTACTCCCCAGCTTGAACTCCGGCGGCAACGCAGCTTGACACGTCCACTGCACGTCTTCGACATCGTACTCCGAGCCGGCGTTCTTGCAACGCAGAATATCAACTTCGTACAGACCCTGGGCGTTGCCGCCGACGCAGGTGAGTTGCGGAATGGCAGACACGCGGCGGGCGGACGTCTGCTGCCCATGGCGGAGGGTGAGAGTCTTTACTCGCGACAGCAGGACGGTGTTAGCTGGCGAGGTCTTGGCGGAGCTGGTCGATGGCATGATCGCCAGCAGCAAGGCTAACAGGCGGCTGATGAGATGCATGACGAGGAGTATTGTGACTTATCAATGGTTATGCATGCAGGTTGTTTTCTCAGAGACGAGACATGTGTGAACTCGAAGCTTACATTCGTGTCATGTGGCGAGAGATGCTTCAGACACGTTGTCCCTTTCATCGATACCTCCTAGGTACGTACCTAGGCAAACGAATGCCTTGCGAACCTGATTGAGGCCTGAGGCAGATATCGATCAAAGATCTGAGTGGGGCTCGTTTGCCTTCGGCTTCGAGATTCAGATATCCCATCCACCATCGTGACTTGTTGAGGGTTGAAACTAGCATCATGGCGACAATGACAGAAACCCAGACCGACACGGTCAAGAAAAAGCGCCTCCCTGCGACCAAACTCGCCAAACTCGCGCCCGAGAATGAACGCTACATGCGAGCGTGCGCCGACGTCGCCAACGCCCTCGTCGAAGACTACGACAAGTCGCAGCAGTCCGGTGTGCCCAGGAAAGACATCAATCTCAACTCCCTCCGAGGGCAGTTCGCGAAGAAGCACTACCTCTCCCGCCAGCCGCCTCTGACGGACATCATCGCAGCAGTCCCGGAGCAGTATAAAAAGTACATCCTCCCGAAGCTCATCGCGAAGCCGATCCGAAGCGCGAGTGGGATAGCGGTGGTGGCGGTGATGTGCAAGCCGCACCGATGTCCACACATTGCCTATACTGGCAACATCTGCGTCTACTGTCCCGGGGGACCCGACAGCGACTTCGAGTACAGCACGCAATCGTACACTGGTTACGAGCCGACCAGTATGAGGGCAATCCGAGCGAGGTATGACCCGTTCGAACAGGCGAGAGGACGGGTAGATCAGATCAGGAGCCTCGGACACAGCGTGGACAAGGTGGAATACATCATCATGGGCGGGACGTTCATGTCTCTGTCCCCCAAATACCGGGAAGAGTTCATCAGCCAGTTGCACAACGCACTATCGGGCTACCAGACCGATGATGTCGACGAGGCGGTTATGGCTGGTGAGCAGAGCACGACCAAGTGTATTGGAATCACGATCGAGACGAGACCTGACTACTGCCTGCCGCCACACTTGACGGATATGCTTCGATACGGCTGCACGAGACTGGAGATCGGCGTGCAATCACTATACGAGGATGTTGCGAGGGACACCAACCGCGGGCACACCGTCAAAGCGGTTTGCGAGACTTTTGCCATGGCGAAGGATGCCGGGTTCAAGGTGGTCTCGCACATGATGCCCGACCTGCCCAATGTGGGCCTGGAGCGAGATCTTTTCCAGTTTCAGGAATATTTCGAGAACCCAGCCTTCAGGACTGATGGTCTGAAGATATACCCCACGCTCGTCATCCGCGGTACGGGCCTGTACGAGCTGTGGCGGACTGGCCGCTACAAGAACTACACCCCTAACGTGCTTGTCGACTTGGTCGCGCGCATCCTCGCTCTTATACCGCCGTGGACCCGCATCTACCGCGTGCAACGGGACATCCCCATGCCGCTCGTGACTTCAGGTGTCGAGAACGGCAACCTGCGCGAGCTGGCATTGGCCCGCATGAAAGATTTCGGGACCTCCTGCCGCGATGTTCGAACTCGAGAAGTCGGCATCAACGAGGTCAAGCACAAGATCCTACCAAATCAAGTAGAGCTCGTGCGCCGTGATTACGTCGCTAACGGTGGGTGGGAGACCTTTCTTGCGTACGAGGACCCAAAGCAGGACATCCTCATCGCCTTGCTTCGCCTGCGAAAGTGTACCGAAAAGTACACATACCGGGAAGAGCTCGTATCCCAGCCCACGAGCCTAGTGCGTGAGCTGCACGTCTACGGCTCGGCGGTACCGATACACGAGCGCGTAAAGGGTAAGAGTCAGCACCAGGGTTACGGCACGCTGTTGATGGAGGAAGCTGAGCGTATTGCCCGGCACGAGCACGGCTCCAGCAAAATTGCCGTCATTTCCGGAGTGGGTGTTCGAGGATATTATAAGCGTCTTGGGTACTGGCTCGACGGGCCGTATATGTCGAAGGCGCTAATGGATCAGGAAGATGATCTGAGCGGCGACGATGACTGAGGTGTTGGTCAGGTCAGCCCATCAAGAACGCGTTCACGCTCTGCAGTGTTGCCCGACTCGGTGAAGCATCTGTCATGGAGACCATAATCCAGGCTAAGCGCTGCTTGATCTTGGACTTGCTGGGCTCTGGGAGGTTTTCCGCGCTTGAGACTTGCATGAAGCTTCCGTCATCACGACAGTGCAGACAGATGATGGCTAACGCAATACCGACAGCAAGATCTCTGCTTGTGGGACAGGCGACGAGGAGTTTCGCATCGGGTGAGGGCAGTACTGGCAGGTGGCAAAGTTTTGGCAGCTGGGCTCGCAACTGACGACTGCCGACTTTTCCCGTTGCGCATGGCATGTGGACATATCGAGCCTTCAGCCTGGATGCAAGTACAACACTGGGCTTTGGTTGACATGAGATGACAACGCTCCAATTGTCAGGCGTCGTCTCAGCGATGGCGTTGGTACCGATCCAGATCGACGTCTGTTTGACCTGGACCGGCGGCTGTAAGAAAGAGACAGCACGACTTTCCGCCATCAGAGTACTTATCAGCGGTGGCAGCTCGTCCTCGGTTGCCAAAAGCAATCGCTCACCGTGCTGCCAGAAAGTTGAAGCGTCGAGTCCACAAGCCCAGCTTTCACTGTCATCGGCGGCGCCCTGCACGTAATCCGACGATGTGTGGAGCTCTCCGCTGACACAGCTCGATGCCGTGCATAGAGTCACCTTGTGGTATGCCTCGATGGGCCGATGCACGTGCGAGGCTGATGCCACATCGCTCGCCGGCGTTACCCACCCAGGAATCATAGGCTTGTGTGCAAGTCGTGAGCGAAGAGACTCCCAGTCCAGGGACAAACTGCGCAGACCGTCGACGAAAGCTGAGATCCGCCCCTCCATCTGAGCATGCTCACTTTCCGAGACAACGTCGTCAGGCGTATGCAAGACACACGCTTCTACATTGTGAGGAAAGAGTAGCCTGTTCAGCACGCAGATCCAGATGGGTACAGTCTTAGACAATGCGTCGGGCATGCTTTTGCCTCGTCTGGTGGAGTCCACGACGATACAGCTTAGAGATAGATTAGCTACATACTTCCTTTCGAAGCAGAGGTTATCATGGGCGACTACCCTTGCCACGTACCCGCCACGCTCCCCTACGATGTCGAGAACCTGCAAATTCAGTCTCCGTAAACTGAAGCCCCATTGCCCGAAATGACCGTCCGTAGACTTGAAATACGCGCTGCCGGCTTTGGCGAGAGGGGGAATGTACCAACTGCCGCAGCGCTCATTGGCGATGAGTGGCAGTCCAGACGAGCTTGCAACGCGTTGCACGAAGTCTGCGTCCTTTTGGATGGAGTGGAGTCGGTTCGTGATGGTTAGGTTGGAGCGCTTGAGTCCCGCCAGCGCGTTCCTGATGTCTGCCGTGGCGGTGGAGAATATCAGGTCAGATTGCTGAAGAGGGATTGAGTCGGTCATAGTCATGAGGCTCGGGCATCACAGACAATGATATGCTATGCAACAGACAGAAAGGATTTGATATACAATGCCACAATTTTTTCCATCCTCCTTGATATCACGTGGTGGTGCGCAATGGGCGAAGTGGGGGAGTCGGAAACGGGAGCAGTGAACAAAACTTCGCCAGACCCTCCACAACTCTCGGTTCTCACTCAAAATGGCGGCCTTTCCACCACATCTACACAAGCGCCTTTGGATCCTACACGACGACGGCGACAGCAGCGACGACGATGGCGACGGTAGTCCTGGGCGCGCAGTGGGGTGATGAGGGCAAAGGGAAGATTGTCGACGTGTTGAGCGAGGGCGTGCAGTTGTGTTGCAGAGCACAAGGTGGTCACAATGCCGGCCATACCATTGTGAAGAATGGGACGACGTTCGACGTTCACATCCTACGTGAGTTAAGCCATTGGACGCAACGGTAATCGATTGCTGACTCGAGAGTCGATAGCCTCGGGAGTCTTGACAGATGGCTGCGTCAACCTCATCGGAACGGGCTGCGTCGTGTACGTACCTGGTTTCTTCAAGGAGATCGAGACGCTGGAAAAACACGGCATCGATACCCACGATCGCGTGCTGATCAGCGACCGCTGTCACGTCGACCTGGATCTCCACACGAAGGTGGACGGCCTCGAAGAGGTGGAGCTGGGCAAGGCCAACATTGGGACGACCGGAAAAGGCATTGGACCGACATACTCCACCAAAGCCACCCGCAGCGGCATTCGCGTCGCGGACATCTTCAACAAGCAACAATTCGACGACAGGCTTCGCCATCTCGCGCACGGCTACCAAAAGCGCTACGGAGATCTGTTGCAGTACGATGCGGAAGAGGAGATCAAGCGATTTGACGACTACCGCCAACGTCTGAAGCCTTTTGTCGTTGATCAAGTCCCATTGATCGAATCAGCCGTGAAAGGGAACGTGCGCATGCTCGTCGAAGGCGCCAATGCGCTCATGCTCGACATCGACAACGGCACCTACCCTTTCGTGACTTCCTCCAATACCGGACTCGGCGGCGTCTTCACGGGCCTGCACCTCAACCCCAAGAAGGTTAAGGAGACCATTGGCGTGGTGAAAGCGTATACCACGCGTGTCGGCTCCGGTCCCTTCCCGTCCGAGCAGCTCAACGAGCACGGTGAACGCCTGCAAAACGTTGGGCGTGAGTTCGGCGTGACGACCGGCCGGAAGCGCCGCTGTGGCTGGCTCGACCTGGTCGTGGTCAAGTTCTCTAACGCCATCAACTGGTACGACGCCATCAACCTGACGAAACTCGACATCCTGGATGACTTTGACGAAGTCAGAGTCGCGACGGAATACACGCATCAGGGGCAGACCCTGCCCTCGTTCCCTGCCGATCTGAGTGTGTTGGAGCACATGGAAGTCAAGTACGAGACGCTACCGGGCTGGAAGCAGAGTACGGTGGGGATGACAAAATACGAGCAGCTGCCAGAAAATGCGCGCAAGTACGTCGAATACATTGAGAAGTTTATCGGGGTAAAAATCAAGTACATTGGGACCGGGCCCGGGCGGGAGAGCATGATTGTGCGGTAACGTCTGAGGACGCGGGTGACGCAGGAAGACATAGAGTAGATGGGAAGCGATTCACGACAGGCTCCGAATACACTCCCGGTCGCAGGTCGCTCGAGCTCATCCGCTGTCGCAAATGGTCCTGTCAACATTTGCAGATACGATCCACGACCGGCTGCCTTGATGTTGTACAGAACAGGGAGCTACTACTTTGCTAGCGAGAAGCCATCCGTGTTGCTCGAACATTAGAAGACGCACAACCCTACTGCTGTATTTTCGATGTAGCCAAAGCATGTCAGTCATCAGTCTCCATCTTGTAGGAATTCCACGACAGCTACATCTCACGTTAGCTTCGGTACCCAACTCGCACGACGAGGCCGACACACCTTTCCTGAACTCCTCCGGCTGCTCCGATATCAGCCAATGTCCAGCCTCTATATCGACGACCTGGAATTTCGGGAAGAAGCGCCCGATAATCGGCAATACTTCGTCGGCCACGTAGCGACTTTTCGTCCCACGCACAAACAACGTCCGGCCCTCATACCTTGCCTCCTCCGGATCCTTGTAGGGAAAGTCGGCCATGTTGTCAAGCGCACTGGCGAGATACTTCAAGGGCACACGAAACTTTTGCCTGCCGTTCTCTTTATCCCAGACGAGGTTCGTGAGGAGGAATTGCCGAATGGGTAGATTGCCTTCGTAATGCTGGAGGATCTTATCGGCTTGACTCTGTTTCGTGATTCCAAGCGTGTTTTCGATTCGGCGCATTGCCTGGACGTACTTTCCAAAGTCGCCCTTCAGCGCGGCGTCCACGGGCGCGTTGTCGACGGGGATGAGATTGGCAATGGGCACGCGCCGACGTAGCGCGACGACCATGGCGGTCTTGGCGCCCATAGAGTGGCCGATGAGGGTGCTGTTAGAAAGCTCATTCTGCTGGAGGAAGAGTTCGACGTCCTCCGCCAGGGCAGTGTAGTCGTGTCGTGGGTTGTGCGAGGAGTCGCCGTGGTTACGGAGATCGATGGCGTAGACGGGTCGGTTCAGCTCGCGGGCGAAGACTCTGCCTTTTTCATCAGATGTCGGACTCTCGAGGATCGTGGTTGCATAGCATACTTACTCATGCTCCGGTTGTTCTTCTTGGAGCCGAAGAGGCCGTGAATGAAGATGATGGGAGACACCTTGTTTGCAGCGGTCGAAGGTCGACCGCTCTCGCTGTCGGTGGGGGGTTCGTGTAAGTCATAAGCGAGTCTGATGCCGTTGCTGAGTTCGGTGGTAGAGAATGCTCTGTGAAGGGTGGAGGAGCATGCGCCGGTGTAGCGTCCGAGCAGCCGCTGCGTCCGAGGAAGTGCTCGATACCGCGCGAACATGTTACGGTAGGGTCTCGTATCAAAGATGTGGAGGGAGGTCGACAGGGAGGAATTGGGATCATTTGCTCGTTGTAGGGTACATGTAGGTCGGAGGTAGACGGTAGCTCAGGTACATTGTAGGGCTGAGGAAGATCTTCACTCTCACGTCACACTCCAATGCTTTCCACCTTGTGCAAACGAGCGTTTCGCACACCACTCCGCCCACTCCACCTTCATCGCACACAACACACCGGCGTCAAGATGCCAGTAATGCTCCGCACCGATCCCAACATCATCATCACCGGCACGCCAGGCGTGGGAAAGACGACACACTGCCAAGACCTGGCGCAGAAAACCGGCCTACATCACCTCGACATCAACGAAGCGGTCAGGAAGCACAACATTGGCGAGTCCTCGAGCGACCCGGACGACCCCAACACGAAGATTGTCGACGAGGACCGTCTGCTGGACTGCATCGAGAATGATCTTGAAGAAGGCGGCCAGATCATCGACTGGCACGCCTGTGACTTCTTCCCGCCTTCGATGATCGACCTCGTCTGTGTCATTCGGTGCGAGAACAAGCTCCTTTACGACAGACTCAAGGCACGCGGGTACGGCGAGAAGAAGTTGGAGGAAAACATGGACTGCGAAATCATGGAGGTGCTGCTACAGGAGGCGCGGGATGCGTACGACGAGCAGATGGTCGTGGAGCTGCGGAGTGACAAGACGGAAGACGTGGATGCGAACGTGGAACGGATAGAGCAGTGGATCAAGAGCTGGCGGAAGGACCATGGGAAGGAGGATGGCGATGTGAAGGCGCAGGGTGTGGGGAAGGACGAGGACGATCCGATGTTCTTGCATGGTTGAGAGTACGTGCTGTCTTGAGGTCGCGATTCATGATCGAAAGGTTTTCCCGGGAGACAGTGTCACATCTCCTGCTTCAGCCACTCGACAAGCTTCGCCAGCGCCTTTCCTCGATGGGAGATCTGGTTCTTCTTCGTCTTCGGCATCTCCGCGTAGGTCTCACCCTCGTACTCGAAGCAAGCGTCCCACCCTGGTCGGTACGTTAGCATGCGGGCACAGCACAGCAACCTGGACCGATTCTCATAAGTGGTGACGCACCAAAGTCCGTGGGTCCTCTCGCCGGCACGATCTTTCCCTTCTTTAGCCGTCAGCAAGCGCATGGAGACTCGAAAGGAAATACCGAGCCCTGTCCGCCGCAACTCACATTCGTCCTCCCTTGGAACACAATCGGCTCCGTACCCGGTCCCTCGCAGTACGCGAATGTACAGACAGCTTGCGCAGATTTGTCCTCAAAACCGGCGAGCAGCTTGTGGAATTGCTGCACGCCAAGGGCTTTGAGGAACCACTTCCTGATCAGGGGTAAGCGTGCGCGGGTGTCGAAGTAGCATGGCAAGGCCAGGAGTGCCATTGTATGCGCGGCGACTGCCACGGAGCGAATGGCAACGGTGGTTCTGAGGGACGAACGTACACGTAGGGTCCGGGTAGCTCATCAAACGCGTTGAAGCACAAGCACGTATCTTCTACCAGCACCGGTCCCTTGACCTGCCGATAATGCAAGCAACGTCAGTGACATCCACGTCCACCTCATTCTACCCAAAGCTCTTCAAGCCACCCGCAACCGGCGTGTGCCGGCGTACAGATCAGAGATGTACATGTACGTACCGCCTCAGCGGCCGTTTTAGCCTTGTGCTGGGAAATCTCCTCAATCGTGCCTTGAATCTCCAGCAGATCGATTGCCTGGCTCCGCAATCTCACTGGCGTCGAGGACAGGATGGTTTGCACTTCGGCGAGTTTTTTCGCGTTGCCCGTGATGAAGTTGAGTTCTTTCGGTGCCATGGTTTCTTGACGTGGTGGTGGTGCCTTGAGGCTGGTGCAATAATTCTACCGGATACAGCTGCGTGCAAATTCTCGACAGAGGGGGAAACAGAAGACACTAGAGACACTTTTACATTATTCATCTCGAAGAACAAAGGGCGAAGAGAAGCGCGTCAAGAATGCACGTCAATTAGTGGCGACATCTTGTGGCTGCGGTCGGTAGGCAGGTGTATGATCTCGCTCATGCAATTACGGTAGCATTCGCAGTAACACAAATTTGCGAAGTTGAGGTTTGAACATGTTTCGAACTACCGGAATGCGACAGAGCTAGTTGCGCTCCATCTCCATCAAAGCAGCACTGGAACGCCACGAATCTGCTGAAGACGATCATGCCAATGCCCCCATTCCCTCACTTCATTCGCCTTTCTAGACGTTCTCCAGCACCTGCTCCTTGAACTCACGGGCACCCTCGACCTTCTGGCCGGAGTCGTCGGTGCTGGACTCACCGTGCAACGAGAGAAGGTTGCCGAGGTCGAACTTGGGCGCCTTCAAGAGCTTGACCTTGCGGACGTGTACCTGCAAAGTGACGTTAGCCAAGCTGCGCCAATCATCATGCTTATTCTCCAATCCCTTTGACATACATTCTGGAGTGGGTAGATGCCCTGTGTGCTCTTCTCAATCTCGCGGCCAATCACCTCCGGGATCAACTTGGTGGTGAGCTGCGCCAGCGAGCAGCTCTGTGCCTCCCTCTGCATGATATCCGTCATCTTCTTCCTGATGGCGCGAATCTGCGACGCGCGGGCGTAGGTGGTTTTCTTGATCTGGTTGGGCCTTCTCTTGGTGAAGGCGATGCAGAACAGGCGGAGGAGATAGTCGTCGGTGGTCTTGACGACGACGTTGGCCTCGATCAAGCTCTGCCACTTGCGCACCAACGAGCGCAGCTTATCGGAGGTGAAGTCGAGGCCGTGGAAGTTGGTCAGGCAGTTCTTGCCCTGAACCTCGTCCACCCGTAGCTTGACCTTGCGGAACGCGTGGTCCTCGTCCTTTTGGAGATCGGCGAGCGAAACTTCGAAGATGCGGCCTTTGAGCGCGTCGTTGGCGTTCTTCAGACCGGTTGTACGGTTCACGAGCGTCTTGCCGACACTGCGGAATTTGGTTAGTACTTGACTCCCCTGATCTCGGTGCACTGCCAATGCGATGTGCGTGGGCGACGAGCGTACTCTCTGATGTTGAAGGTGGATGGGGCCTTGACGGAGTACCAGTCCTTCCTCGCAAACGGGTCGGTCCTCTTTTTCAAACCCTTCTTGCCCTTGGACAATCTTTTGTTCTTTCCGACGGCCATGTTCGCGGCTGTTGGTTAGAAAAGGAAACGAGTCGGAGGTCGTGTCGTTTGCCGGAAGTGGTCGTGTGTATGGAATTCCGTCCTCCAATTCTTAGTCGCTTTTCGAGTGGTGCGCCAAGACTGAAGTCCGCCGTGAAGCGCTAGCCGGATTGTAACTAGTAAGTGCAGGCAGATAATGCCTCAGGCTTCCACATGGATTCTCGACGGGGACAGCAGTATTTCAGTACTCTGATCATCCACGGCAGATACATGCAACGACATCATAGGACTTCCAGTGCTGTGTTACTACACTCTCGATCAAACATGTCAGGTGGCTTCATGGACCATCGCGAAGCTCGCCGCCCGCGACGCTGCCCCCCAGCATGGATGAAGACATCACCTGCCCTTTCTGTGGCGTGAGCAGCGCAGAGCCCATCGCCATACAGCTTCATATCGAGGAGCAGCACACGGAAGACTCACCCTCCGTTGTGGCAAATGGCAGCCTCAAACCTCACAAGGAACCTGTCAACTCCGAGCAGCCGATGACAAGCAGTGAATGGACCAGGTGTACGCGGCCAGGTTGCGGCGAGTATGTCCACCTTGCAGACATAGACGAGCATCTTGAGATGCACCTCATCGGTTCTAGCTCCGAGATCACGCTTGCGAGAGCGGCAAGGCGCCCGTTGTCGCCTGCGAGGCAGGCAGCACTCACCAAATCTGTCTTGAGGAAACCACAAATGTCAGCCCCTAACCCCGTTGGCCCAAAGCGAAGTAGCTACAGTCTACTGGACTACTTTGGAGGCACTTCATACCACAGCCAATCGCGACCCACGAGGCATCAGGGACCTCGACGCCCCGGCAGGCTGGGCAAGCGAGAGCTAGGCCCGTACGCATTTGAGGAAGCGATGCCGAGAGATGTACGACTTCGCCTAGTGGAAGGTGCCGCACCCCATCGCGTCAATCGCATCGGGAGCGACGGCAAGCTTGCCCAAGCATTGGTCGTACCGAATGAGACTTCTGGGCTCGTTCCTGTCATTGCCGATCTGTGTGCGCTAGATACGACCATAGCGGTGGCATATCTCTGCCATTCCAGCGTCAAGCACGTACACAAAATCCAGTGCGATGGTAATTTCTGCGGGTACTGGAACATACAGATGATGCTCTCCTTTTTGCAAGCCAGCCAGCACCCCGGCCATGTGGGACCGTTGCCCAACGTACTGCAGCTCCAGGAAACTATCGAACAGGCATGGAGCAATGGTATTTGCAGCTATGGAAGGGTCGAGACAGGAGGCATCAATGGGACGCGCAAGTGGATCGGTACCTCCGAGGCTTTGGCGTACTTCTCTCAGATCGGCGTCAGGGTAGAGGCCTTATCATTCAAAGACGACGACAGCAGTCACGACCTCGCGGTGGTCTCGATGTTAGACTATGTCGAAGCATACTTCATGGGTGGTCTGGACGTGGCGAAGCATCAAGGAACCTCGCATGTAACGCAGCTTGCGCCTCTCTACTTCCAACGTCTGGGCCACTCGATGACGGTCGTAGGCCTAGAGAGAAAGAAGGAGGGCTCGCGCAGCTTGTTGCTGTACGATCCCTCATTCGCAACCTTGGACGCGATGAAGAGACTTGCCGCCGGTCTGAGATCGACTGCAGCTCCAGAAGCATTGCTCAAGCCATATCGGAGGTCTGACCGGTCACTTGCGCGATTCGATGAGTTCGAATTGATCTTGTCGTCTCCTACCCGTCCTGACTAGGTGACCGCGGAGTCTGATACCTAGTTACTGATAATCTTCTCGCCAGGCCACCGTAACGGCGAAGAACATCAAGTGGTTGGCACCGTGCTATGGTACTACCTCTGCTGACCTCGCAGCACAACATTTGCCGCCTAGCAGCATGAAATTCACGGCAAACACTCACATCATTGATCTACCAGGGTGGAGTAACCGTAGTCCTTGATGATGGAGTCGATCTCTCGACACTCTATCTCCTACCTATCCGTGCAGCCTGCGCTTAGCGTAAGGTGATGAGATGGCGATGATGGAGAACAACGAACAAGAAGGAAGCCTCGCAGCATCCATCCATGTGCCGTCTTCCGGCCGGAGATGCTGCGCAAAAGTCTCTTCCTCGTCGCCGCGTTGGGCAGCTGCACCGTTGGGGTCTCGCTAACACGCAATCATTCTAGCGGCACTGGACTTAATTTCGTGTGCTCCGCCGTACGCCCCGCAAATGCTGGCAGCCCGCCGCGGTCAAACGACAGATCTGCAGGCTGCATCCACATCGACGAAATACAATGAGAGTCCTTGTGACAACACTCACCTTGCGGATGCAGGTGTACGATTTCATATTCGTGCATGCTGCTTCGGCAGCGCATGAAGTACACGTGCATTGGCCGCTAGTTCCTCGAATCTTGTGATAGAACAGCCCGGACACTTCGAGTCGTTGGTCATACCTGATCACCTATTACTTCTCTCTCCACGGGAAGTCATTACTGGTGAAGTCTTCTCCGTTCGTTTTCCCCTCCTCTCTCCCAGACTACTTCCTGTACCACTCTCCCCTAGTGTGCCTGCCACCATGCCGTCCGCAACAAAGCTCGCCCTCCTCGCATCGGCAGTGCCCATGGCGCTCGCCCAGTCTGTCAACGACGAAACCATTTTGGGCGTGTACATGTTCCACCGACATGGCGATCGCACGGCGAAGATGACCCCACCAGCAAACCTGACCGGCTTGGGATATCAAGAGGTGTACACATCCGGACAATACTACCGCAGCCGATATATCGCGTCGGACGCCGCATACAGGATCAATGGCATTGAAGCAGACACGGTGAAGCAAAGTCAGATTGCCGTCTCGGCTCCAGCCGACGTTGTCCTGCAAAGCAGTGCAATGGGCTTCCTGCAGGGCTTATACCCACCCGTTGGCGGCGAACTAGACACCTCGACGCTCAGGAACGGCACGAGGATCACTGCGCCTATGGACGGCTATCAGCTGATCCCTATCGGGCTCGTTGGCAGTGGCAGCGGCAGTGAAGATAACGGCTGGCTGCAACGCGCGAGTGGGTGTGCCAAAGCGACTGTTTCGTCGAACAACTACTTCTTGAGCCAGGAGTACATGGACCTCCTCGACGACACGCAAGACTTCTATCAGAGCATCCTTCCAGCCATCAGTGGCACTTACAACAGCAGCATGGCGTCATACAAGAATGCCTACACTAGTGGGTGATCGGCCACGACAGGCGGTTGAACGATTGCTAAGTTAATGACCCAGTCTTCGATCTGATCAACGTTGCCGAAATCCACAACGCGACCTTCGATCCCCCCAGCACCGTTACAAACGAGACCTTCCTCCGGCTGCGCACTCTCGCGGACGCTCATGAATGGGGCCTTGCGTACAACACCACTGATAACATGCGCGCCATTGCCGGCATGACTCTGGCGGCTCAGGTCGTGCAGTTCTTGAACGGTACGATCACCGGAACAGGCTCGCAGAAGATCGGAATTCAATTTGGCGCGTACGGCAGCTTTGCCTCTTTCTTCGGTCTCGCGGACTTACCCTCCGTCAACCCAGACCTTACCGGCGTCGCAGACTACGCCTCAGCCATGACCTTCGAACTCTTCACCAACACCTCTACCCCAGTCACCAAGGCCAACTACCCAAACATGAATGATATCTACATCCGTTTCCTCTTCCACAACGGCACGACATCCAACACCTCCGAGCCAACTGTCTACCCGCTGTTCGGCTCTGGTCAGGAAACCCTTAGCTGGAACGACTTCACAACCGGGATGAACAAGTTCGCAGTTGGCACGACGGAACAGTGGTGTACGGCTTGCGGTAACTCCACCGGCACCTGCGCCGCGTACGACCCCTCTAGCGGAAGCGACTCGTCTTCGGATGCCAGTGGCGCACAGAGCGGTAACGGCCTCAGTCCTGTCGTCAACGGCGTCATTGGCGCAATGGCTACGCTGGCGATAGTACTGGGAGCCGAAGCGCTGATCCTACTGCTCGGTGGCTGGAGGTTGGTGAGCAAGAAAAGATTGGCGCAGGGGACGGGCGTCACGGCCATTGATGGCAGCGGGGCCGTCAAGGCGTGACACATCGTGACTTGTGAAACGAGTACGTGATACGGGATCTATGCGTTGAGCATGTAGATATGACTGCCGGCATAAGCACTTTTCGAGCATCAAAATTTCTGATCCAAGTGCAACCTAGAATGACGAGGATAGGTAGATCGTGGTGATGTCTTCGCCAGGATGTATGTGGATATTAGACCAGGTGGTAGTGATATCGATCAAGGCTACGCAGAAGGATACGTGCTCGCCTCGAGGTACTGTAGATTGTTGTTTGATCGTCGGCGGAAGTATTGCGTGCCTGGCGATCGCGGCTGCATGCGGCGGGGCATGGCAAATTTTGGGGGTGGGGGATGACGGAGAGGGCAAGCGATTGAGAAGGTGACTCGAAAGATGTATACTATATACACTTCAGAACCCTTCGTTACGGAACACTCATAAGGCACAACGCTCCCTACCATCTTCTCCCTCTTCCTCTCCTCCTTCGATACGAGAACACATCTTCAGCATGCCTTCCGCCGCGAAAGACATCCCCGAGCGCAACGGCAAACCGAGCGACGACCTTGCAAGAACCGTATCAAGCTCGTTCGGCGCCCAAGATCTCTCGACAAGCCCTACCGCGGCACTGCACAGCCCACCTTCCAGCTACGGCGCGCCGTTGCAAAGGACGTCGACGAAGCAGCTGAAGCCCTTTCAGACCCAGGACATCAAAGTGCTCCTCCTCGAGAACGTCAACAAGACGGGCCAGACCATACTGAAAGGACAGGGATACCAAGTGGAAGCTCTGAAGAGCTCGCTACCAGAAGACCAACTGATCGAGAAGATCCGCGATGTACATGTCATTGGCATTCGCTCGAAGACGCAGCTCACGGCCAAGGTGCTTCAGCATGCGAAGAATCTGATAGTCATCGGGTGCTTCTGTATCGGGACGAACCAGGTGGACCTCAAGTATGCGGCGGAGAACGGGATCTGCGTCTTCAACTCGCCCTTTAGCAATTCCCGTTCCGTCGCCGAGCTTATGATTGGCGAAATCATCATGTTGGCCCGCCAAATGGGAGACCGTAGCAATGAGTTGCATCGTGGTGTGTGGAACAAAGTGTCGACGGGATGTTGGGAAGTCAGAGGCAAGACGCTTGGGATCATCGGCTACGGCCACGTGGGCAACCAGCTGTCTGTGCTGGCGGAAGCGATGGGCATGAAAGTGATCTACTACGACGTGGTCAACCTCATGAGTATGGGCACCTCTTCGCAGGTGCACAGCCTGGAGGAACTTTTGCGAGGGGCGGATTTTGTGACCTTGCACGTGCCGGAGCTGCCGGAGACCAAGAACATGATATCTACGCAGCAGTTGGAGCAGATGCGCAACGGGGCGTACCTGCTGAACGCTTCACGAGGCAGTGTGGTCGACATCCCAGCTCTCGTCAAGGTCATGCAGAGCGGCAAGCTGGGCGGCGCCGCGCTGGACGTCTTTCCCAACGAACCCGGCGGAAACGGTGAGCACTTCCACAACGACTTGAACCCCTGGGCCGAGGATCTGCGCAGCCTCAAGAACGTTATACTCACTCCACACATTGGCGGCTCGACCGAAGAAGCGCAGTCAGCCATTGGGGTCGAAGTGGCCGACGCGCTCGTCAACTACGTCAACCTCGGCACGACGATCGGCGCGGTCAACATGCCGGAGGTCACTCTCCGTTCGTTGACCATGGACGAACCCAACCACGTCCGTGTCATCTACATCCACCGCAACGTACCCGGTGTGCTGCGCAAAGTCAACGAGATCCTGGGCGATCACAACGTCGACAAGCAGATGACTGATTCACGAGGCGAGGTCGCGTACCTCATGGCTGATATTTCGGATGTCAACACGTCGGAGATTAAGAGTCTCTACCAGAGCTTGGAAGATCTCGGCAGTCGAGTGAGGACGAGGGTTTTGTACTGATGCTTGGGCTACGGCGAGTGGAGTGTTCACGCTGGGTAGAGCTTCGACGGCATCACTTGATGATAGAGCATTGCATGGGGGTTCTGATACATTGACGCACGACTTTGATCTTGCGAGGGCGAGCTAGGGTATGAAAGCTGTTTCCTTTCTTTGACTTCAGCTCTCCCATACCTGAAAGGTCACGTGCTTGTGGTTACATAAGGTACGTTTTTCCTGATACGGCTGAACTTCGGCCCTACACCGCATGGCACTTCACCATCCTCATCTCTGTTCCTTTCCCATACCCCGATCAACCTGGACTCATCAGGATATTTGGAGTTGTCAACCTAGACAGCTCACTAACGGACAGTATTGACCGACTGGATGTACTCAGTGCTTGAGTCGAGTTTCATGTGGCCTTATTGATGGGAAGCGAGAAATCCCATTGAGCACCAAAAGCAGAATGGATAATGCTTACCACACCTTCAACCCAGATACCTCTTCAAAGCACCTCGACGTGCTCGCCGGCTCAGACTGTACCAAGTGTGCGCCACCGCTATCCTTACTTGCTTACAATATCTCAAGGTTGGCTACGTTTCTATTCTCACTATGCTCACTCCCATGCCCATTGAAGACACGGTCTTATTGACCGTCACGTTCATTGACGCGGCCTTATTGGCGACGTTGCTATTGATAGTCCTGCGAAGCTGTACATCAGCGGTGCGATCTTGGATTTTTGCATTCCTCATACCGTTCGTCCTTCTCACCCTGTTCTTATACGATCAATACCTTGATATCAGCGAACCGAGCGTGGAGGCCTTCGCCGCGACAGGAGCGAAACGGAGCGCGCCAAATATACCGAAGGTGTGACCGCGGAGACCATGGCACCGACCTCTCGTCTCCTAGTACGCCAGGCAGCAGCAAGCGGCGGAGAGATGGAGTCTCCGGTCTTCGCCTCGGCCATCGGTCTCGCAACCCTCAGCTTCTTTATGGTTCTCCTCATTGTCCCGCCAATGTGCTGGCATCTGCGCAACCGCAACCTCGGCGCCAGTATGCTAGTCGCTTGGGTTGCCATCCTAAACCTTCAATCGTTCGTCAACTCCCTGCTGTGGTCGAACGACGATATGGGTCGGTGGTACAACGGCAAGGGTCTCTGCGACGTCGAAGTCAAGGTGCAGGTGGCTGCGCAGGTGGCACTACCCGCCGCAACATGCTGCATCCTGCGTGCCCTGGCTGAAGTGATGGATACTAACCGCGCTACCCTGGTTAAAACCCAAGCCCAGCGGCAAATGAGACACGCGGTCGATTTACTTTTCTGCCTCGGCTTCCCGGTGTTGCAAATGCCGCTCCACTACATCGTTCAACCAAGCAGATATGACCTCTACGGCATCGCAGGCTGCGTTCCGACCACCGCCGTCAGCTGGATGACGATCGTGCTCATCTATGTCCCCCCGATGGTATGGACCATCGTTGACGCCTACTACGCAAGTAAGTTTCCGAAACAATCGAGAACAGTGTGAGTCTTGCTGACTGTCTCAAGTTCTCATCGTCGTCCGACTCTACCACTACCGCCTCGCCTTCGTCTCCCTCCTCGCGACCAGCAACATCCCCAAATCCCGCTTCATGCGTCTCTACATACTCTGCCTGGTGTGGTTCATCGGACTGGTGCCTATGAGTGCCTACTTCCTATACTACAACTTCAACAACACGCTCGGGCAGCTCAACCAGTACAATTGGGCCACCGTGCACGATGCTGCGACGTGGAACACCATCCGCATGGTCGGGAGCGGCGGTACCATTGTTTACGATCGCTACATCTGGCTCGTTGAAGCCGGCTTGATCTTCGTCTTCTTTGGTTTCGGCAAAGAGGCTGTCAGCATGTACCGATCTGGGCTGCTCGCGCTGGGCTTCGGGCGCATCTTCCCGCTTCTGGACCCGGAGCACGTACGTCGGCACTCGGTCAGTGGCACGGTCAGCTCTTTCGGCAGCAAGGCCAAGCTGTTGTTCAAGCGCAAGAGCTCTGCTTCGTCATACACGGACTCGTCCACGTCGAGGATGGTTTCCGCCACGGATCCGCTTTCGCCGAAGAATGTGACCTTCTTCGGGGCCGTCAATGAAGATAATCAGACCAAGGAGAAGTTCCCGCTGACCGCGACCATCATCCATACTGCGCCGCAAGGGCACATGCTCGATAGTGAGAAGCTTAATGCATTCACCGAGCACCGCGCGGCATGGAAACGCTTTGTCCCCCCCTTGAGGGTCAGAAAGTCGTCGACCGCCGACGAGCAGGTTCTCACAAGTCTCAGCGGGCAACCGGCGACGATCAAGTCAGACATCTCGTCGAACGAGGTGTCTCCGACGCTTTCCGAGCATCAGTCGTCCGTGGGACCGTGCGAAGTCATCGTTAGGAGGGAAGTCAGGCAGCAGAGCGAGACGGCGGACACGCTTCCGGCTGTGGCGTACCATGCGGCGTAGGCAGTATCTTTGAGGTACGGGCGCGATGTCTTTTTACCTCATCTATCATTGCTCTGTTCATAGGCGTTTGCATTGGCTTTGCCTGACGAACACCATCAGGCAATATTTGACCCGAGGGGCCGACACGTGTGAACGGAGTTACCTCGGAATGAGACCACCTTCCCCACTCGGACATCGCTGCATTTGGACTGCACAACTTCTACAACACATAGTACAAACACATAGTACAAACCCCGTTCATGTCGTGCGATAATATTCGTCAAATAAACAAAAGTCGCTGTCCAGATATTGCGAGTGTCGTACCCTCATCAATAAAACTCATCGTCTACTACTTGCGTTGAGAAATCCAGCCTCGCAAGCATGCCTCCTCTTCAGTCCGACCTCACCTTGGATGCCACCAAGTTCGACCCGAAAGCGATCAGCCAACAGACCCATGACTTCAACGACACACTCATCAAGATGAATGGGCCGAAATGGTGGGAGGTTGGGGCGGAGAAGTATCGCCAGGTATGTTTTCGTCCGACACTCAAACCTTTCACCCACTGATTTGGACAACTCTGCGGTAGATGCGTTGGAACGGGGAGACTCCATTGCCTAAGCCAGGTAATCCAAATTCCTCGATACACATCCAGAGACCAAGCCTCGCGACCACTGACCATGTAAACCATGTCACAAAGTCGTTCTGGACTCCGGCAAGGACATCAGACTCCCGAGTCGTGAGAAGGGCCGCGAGATCCCCTGCCGCGTCTTCCAACCTGAGCACGGCAAGCCCAGTCGTGCGACTTTTGGTCACTTCCATTCCGGGGGCTGGGTCCTCCAAAGCGAGCACTACCAGGACACCATGCTCCGGTACGTCGCCGACCACTGCCAGCTCACGATCGTCTCGGTCGGCTACCGGCTCGCGCCCGAGCACCCCTACCCGGCCGGCAACGAAGACTGCTTCGACGTCGGCGAGTATCTTGTCGATCACGCCGAGCGCGACTTTGGCGCGCCGCTGCTGTTCATGAGCGGTGACAGCGCTGGCGCCCACCTAAGCGTCCTCACGTGTTTCCACCTGCTGCAGACGAGACCGGATTTCGCCTTACGCGGCCTCGTGCTCAATTTCGGCGCCTACGACCTAAGCGGGTTTCTGCCGCACGCGTGGACGTTCAGTCTGCCTTTGGTGCTGGATGTGGAGATCATGCAAAAGTTCATACGCCCATGAGTAACCCCTTATGAGTGAGCTCGAAGGACTGACACGCTTCGTCAGGTACGTCGAAGCCTACCTTCCGGGAACCACTCCGGAACGAAGGAGGGATATGTGGATCTCGCCGTTCTTCGCCGACTTGAGCAAGATGAAGCTGCCGTCGGCGTTGTTCACCATCGGGACGCTCGATTGTCTGTTAGATGACAGTGTGCTCATGAGCGCGAAGTGGAGGATGAGTGGCGCGGAGAGCATATTGAAGGTCTACCCTGGTGAGTTTTTGGTGACTTCTTCGTCAAGGTTGAGAGACGGCCTACTCACGCTGCTGCAATAGGCGCACCGCACGGTTTCTGCTTATACGCACCTGGCTTGATTGAGGCGACGCAAGATGGACTTGACGACATCACTACTTACATAAACGAGCGGATATAGGCAGCGCATAGCTTCATCATGAACACAGAATGATTGGATGAGATCCACAAACGTTCATTCATCCTCGTTGTCACTGCCATAGCCCACCAGAGCGGCAGAAGATTTATCCGGCGCCTTTACCTCGCTCCTCGCCGGTCCAGCCCTGAAGCCTTGAAGTGCCGCGAGAGTGGAAGCTCCCAGAAGACCATTTTGCTCAGCGGCAGACTTTGGCTCAGCCTGCAATGCGGCACCGGCATCTCCGTCCTCCGCTTCATCCCCGTCGGCGGCAGGTGCTTCGAGCATCTTCTGCTGCTCAGGCGCCTCTAGTCTCGCTTTCTCCGATGCGTACCACACATCGTCTGGTGCGTCGTACCCCTGCAAACCAAACCCGCCTTCGATCTTCCTTCGTTTCCGCTCCTCCTCTGGATCGGCGCCTTCGTATTTTCTGCCCTCTAGCTCGGCAACGTAGCTCGCCGGTAGCGCCCTCCTGATGGCCTCCGCCGCTTGCTCTTCCACCCGCCGCGCTTCTCTCTTTTGCGCGACCGGGTTCGGGTCCACCGTCGCCCATCGCACGTTCAGCGTCTCACTGTGGTCCAGACTTTGGTGCGCCATCGCTTCCTTCGCGAACTCGGAATTCGCGAGATGGGTATACGTCACGAACGCCACCCCTCTGCTCGGCAAGACCCTGATCCGCTCCACCTGTCCCCACTCCTGAAAATGCCGCGCGACCACCTCCTCGATATCATCCGTCACGTGTATCCTGCCCACGTACAGCGTCCTGTTGACGCGCATGAACGAACCCACCCCGCCCATATCGTCCCTGTAATCGCTAAACTTGTCTCGTCCGAAGCAGTCCACATTGGATGGAAAGATATCGCCCAGGCCACCTTCCTTGCCCAGCCTACTGTTCGGCAAGCGATGCAGGTACTCGCAGTCTTGCCCCTTAGGACAGAGACCGCGCGCGAAGAACAGGCAGAAGTAAGAGCCGGGGACTCTGTCGGCACGCGTGTAGCCGGTGTCAAGCGCGACATTGCAGCGGCCTTTGGCTTGATGTTTGGAGGAAAAGGCATCTTCTCGGTCGCCGCCGGACCACTTGTTGTACCAGATGTTGAAGATAGTGCCGGTCTGCGGCGGCGGCTCGGTCTTGAAGGTCGACGGGTCTTGCTGCGGCCGTGCCGGACGTCGCTTGCGCTTGATGATTTTCGTCTTGCGCACTTTCTGCACGGTGCCGTCGGTGTTGGTCGTGGTGAGTGCGCCGTCGACGGTGGAAGGTTGTGTGGTGTCTTCGAACGCCAAGATTGGCGCAACGTCCACGGGTACTGCTTGTACGTCGGCCATGTTTGTCTTGTCTGGGGAGTTCGGTGGTAGGTGATGGTTGTATTCATGAATGTTCAGAAGAAGGGCAATCCCAGAGGTTACTTTGCCGACAGTCTTGGCAATCCCGCTCTTGGCCGGAGACCTCGACGCGACCACACATTTGACACAGTGTCGTGGCAATCAATGCCGGTGTACACCTCACCTCGTCTACCTCCTATAGGTACTACCCACGCGCTACAAGCTGGTCAGTATCATATCTGAAAGGCTCTCATGAAAGCTGAAGAAGCATCTCGTAGGTATACGACGGAGTCAAGAACGCCCTCACCTCACCTCCCAACGTCCTCCTGCTGCACACGCACGTGAAGTATAGGCCGGAGTTACAGTGATCGTAGGATACGCCTACAGTATGGAGGTAGGTGAAGTGGTGATATGCTGGAGGGCCAGTGGAGGTACAGTATAATGCCACTTTGGGGTTGCGTGCCTGAATGGTCCTGCACTTCCCCGCTCGATTTCCTCCAGATCTGCACTCCTCATTTCTCCAGCTCGCGGAGGAATTGTGGTTCGGCGGAGTGATGTCGCGAGCCTCCGGATGGCGTCTACAGCCAGGTCGACGACGAGTATGAATGCGCGACTTCCACTTACCGGTAGGTAGTCTTTCTTGTTTCCTTGCTCACCTGTCCCCCTCCTTGCTCCAAACCGCCACTATCTTCGCCATGGTGGCTCTTCGTACCCTCACGGCCGCCACCTTCGCGACTACAGCATTGGCTCAGTCCTGCTGGCTCAACACCGACTGCACCGGTCCGCGCGATAGTGCTTTCCCAGGTCCGTGGGAGAGCAACATCTACTCTCCATCCTCTCGCACCCTTTCGCCCGTCAACGTCCTATCGCTCAGCAATGCCTCCGTCATCTCTTCCTACCCAGGAGTGAACACGCTCGCAGGCAACGCGAGCGCTCTAGTCTTCGATTTCGGGATCGAGGTTGGCGGCATCGTCAGTGTCGATTATTCCACAACGGGAGGTTCGGGGCAACTTGGCCTCGCTTTTACAGAAGCGAAGAACTGGATTGGCCTGGCCAGCGACTCTTCCAATGGTGCCTTTTCGAGGGGGGTGGGCGATCAGGCCTGTGACGATGGCGCCATCTACGACTACTTCACATCCTCCGGCAATCACAGTTATACCATGGACCTGCTCCACCTTCGAGGCGGATTCAGATATCTGACTCTCTTCCTCCTCACAAACAGCACCGGCACGACTGTCAGCCTCAACAACATCGAATTGGAGATCGGCTTCCAACCCACCTGGTCCAATCTACGCGCCTATCAGGGTTACTTCCACTCGAACGACGAGGAGCTGAACAAAATCTGGTACAGTGGTGCTTACACCCTCCAGACTAACAACGTGCCGACTGAAACAGGGAGACAGGTACCCACTGTCAAGGTGGGTTGGGCGAACAATGGAACGCTTTCGAATGGTACGACCGTCATCGTCGACGGAGCGAAACGTGACCGTGCGGTCTGGCCTGGAGACATGGGCATTGCGGTGCCATCTACCTTTGTCAGTATCGGCGATTTGGAGAGCGTGAAGAATGCGCTGCAGACAATGTACGATCACCAGAACCGCGATGGTAGCTTTCCAGAAGCTGGGCCACCGTTGCTCCAGCAGGGAAGCGACACGTACCATATGTGGACCATGTAAGTCAATAACCCTCCTCCAGCGGCTTTCCAACGGTTGACTGACGAGGGGTCTGCAGGATTGGGACCTACAACTACCTCCTTTTCACTAACGACACGGCCTTCCTCGAGCACAATTGGGCGAGGTACGAGTACGCTATGGATTATGTGTACGGCAAAGTGTTGCAACCGCTTGGCTTGCTGAATGTCACCGGTCTACGAGATTGGGCGAGGCAAGCGACCGGCGGCAACAGTACCGAACCCAACATGATCCTATACCGAACGCTCGTCACCGGCGCTGATCTCGCCACGTGGGCTGGTAACAGCTCGCTTGCTTCGACTTACAGTTCTCGCGCCACGACTCTGGCGTCAAACATCATTACTCATCTGTACGACTCCTCTTACGGTGCGTTCAACGACAACACCACCACCACTCTGCATCCCCAGGACGCCAACAGTCTGGCGCTGCTCTTCGGTGTGGTCTCCAACACTTCCACCATGGCACAGAGCATTTCCGAGCGCTTGACAGACAACTGGACGCCTATCGGTGCGGAAGCGCCGGAGCTACCCAACAACATCTCGCCTTTCATCTCCGGCTTCGAGATCCAGGGCCACCTCATCATCGGGCAGACCGACCGGGCGCTCGAGCTGATCCGGCGATCTTGGGGTTGGTACCTCAACAACGCCAACGGCACCGAGTCGACCGTCATTGAAGGCTATCTGACCAACGGAAGCTTCGGGTACAGGAACTACCGAGGTTACGCGTATGACACCGCGTACGTCTCGCACTCGCACGGTTGGTCGTCCGGCCCAACGTCCGCCCTCACCAACTACATCCTCGGCCTTTCCATCACCGGCCGCATCGGGTCGACTTGGCGTCTGGCGCCGCAGTTCGGTGACCTGACGTCTGTTCAGGGCGGGTTCGTCACGAGTTTGGGTCGGTTTCAGGCGAGTTGGAACGTCACCGACGGTGGCGATGCATACAGCGTCTCGTGGACCGTTCCCGCCGGCACGACGGGCGATGTCGAGCTGCCGAGTTTACCCGCCGGATGTGCCGGTAGCGTGATTTACAACGGGAGAGGACGTGGCAAGGTATACGCGAAGGGTGGTTTCAAACTCGGTCGTGTCGCGGGTGGGAGGCATAATGTACACGTCAAGCGGTCGTAGGCCTTTGCTTGGATGGACCAACGGGGGAAAGCCGCGGTGAACAAAAGTCGATCCGCAAGTGATACGTCGTCTAAAGTTCGCCTTTGTAGTCTTCTGACATTACTTCTCACAGAATCTCGTAGATTCTGCTTGCTGACCTCTTCGGTGCCGACTTGTTGATGTAAGTTGTCTGTCGAAGACGCGACGAACAGACGCCGACCTCGGGGTGTTTCGAGTCCGTGCTCATGAATGGGCGACTTCATGTCCCGATGGCCCTCGAATACCCTTGGAGATAAAACAGAGACATGTACACAGATCTTTAAATAAACTATCTTAACAACCTCATCGTATCCTGCATCCGCACGAGAGAGCACCGCCCAACTCGACCCTTTTCCTCAAGATAATCCATACCCGACACCAGCCATGGTCTTCTACGAGCCCGGCAAGACCCCTCACGGTCTACCCCGAGATCCCTTCAAGGTAGGTAACGATCAAAAAAAAAATATCCACCATCAAACTCAACCCCTTAGTTGTCAAAGCCCAACACACATCAGTTGATCGATCGACAAAACAATAATGATAATAATAACAATAATATTCAAAGTCCTGCGTGGTCCCCCGCCCCATCGGCTGGATCTCCACGCGCTCCCCCTCCAACCCGCCCATCGCCAACCTGGCTCCCTACTCGCAATTCACGAATCTGACCTTCGACCCTCCCTACGTGCT